>Ga0256845_1000178_pt1 | contig 59519 bp, 63 predicted proteins | sample RiftiametaG_FD_189101 | JGI IMG/M metagenome (GOLD analysis project Ga0256845, IMG submission 189101) | Tube worm associated microbial communities from hydrothermal vent at the East Pacific Rise, Pacific Ocean - Riftia | ecosystem: Host-associated > Annelida > Integument > Unclassified ...
TAGTCTTTATACGTTAGCAAACATAGTTTATTTAAATCCCTTCAACTAACAGTATTATCTCAAAGATTAACAGTTTGTTTAATTTTTTTTGAATTCAAATTTTAGGATGGGTCATAATTTTTGCTAATGCTCCGTTGATATAAAATCGTTTTAATGTTTTATATCAGACGTTCGTATGCAATCCTCCCTACCAGTCGGTTTGCACACGAACGAGGGATATACTAAGTTATATTTTTAAAACAAAAAAATCCCAAGCTAAAAGCTCAAGATTTCATTTATTCTAATAAGGCTTAGCGTTTAATCTTTTGGATGCATAAAACGTTGCTTACCTAAAAGTTCTTCTTCTGTTTCTACAATATCTTCATCTGGTATACAACAATCTACAGGACAAACGGCAGCACATTGTGGCTCATCATGAAATCCTTTGCACTCTGTACACTTATCTGGTACAATGTAATAAATCTCGTCACTTACAGGTTCTTGAGCTTCATCTGCATCAACTTCGTTACCGTTAGTTAACACCACATTACCTGTTAAACTAGTGCCATCTTTATAACGCCAATCGTCTGCACCTTCATATATTGCTGTATTTGGGCATTCTGGTTCGCAAGCGCCACAATTAATACATTCGTCTGTTATTATAATTGCCATAGTAATTTTATCTTTTAAAATTCAAGAACTCTGTTTGAGTTTCATTAAATTTGCAGATGCAAAAATAAAGCCAAAACCATTCATAACCAAATACAGAATGAATTTACAGCAAAGAATTAACGCTTTCGCAAAATTAGGTAATTTTTTAAGTCAATTTTCCAATCTAAATATTACAAAAAAGGAAAATATTCTTCACAATGATATTTTTTTTGATGGTTTTAAACATCAATTAAAGCTTGCCAAAGAACATAATGGTTGGTTTACTCAAGAAAACATATTATTTGCACTTGAAGGCTGGACTAATTCATTATCAAACACCACACTAAACAAATGGTTAGAGCCGTATAATATTGAGATTTCAAATCCAAAAAAGGTTGCTATAATAATGGCTGGAAATATTCCTTTGGTTGGGTTTCATGATTTTTTATCAGTCTTAATTTCTGGACACAATGTGTTAGTAAAACAATCATCAAACGATAAACACCTGCTTCCATATCTAGCCAAATATTTGGAACATGTAGAACCCGAATTTAAAGGAAGAATTGATTTTACAGAAAATAAGATTGAAAACTTTGATGCTGTAATTGCAACTGGAAGTAATAATACGGCGCGTTATTTTGAATACTATTTTAAAAGCAAACCTTCAATTATAAGAAACAATAGAAACTCAATGGCGGTTTTAACTGGACAAGAAACCAGTGAGCAACTTAAAAATCTATCAGAAGATATTTTTAGATATTATGGTTTAGGATGCAGAAATGTATCAAAATTATTTGTGCCTAAAGGCTATAACTTTGATTCGTTTTTTGAAGCTATGTACCATTGGCATCCTATTATTAACAAAGCAAAATACGCTAACAATTACGATTATAATAAAGCCGTTTATTTAATGAGCGAATTTGATATGCTAGAAAATGGTTTTTTAATGATTAAAGAAGACGAAAGCTACGCATCGCCAATTGCTACCGTTTTTTATGAATATTATGAAAACACAGATGAATTGAAAGAAAAACTTGATACTAAAAAAAATCAAATTCAATGTATTGTTTCCAATGGGTTTACAAAAAACGAAATTGCTTTTGGTGCGACTCAAAAACCACATCTTTGGGATTATGCAGACGATATTGATTCTATTGAATTTTTGTTAGCAATTAGATGAAAAAATTATTGATTTATTAACAAAATTTACCCAATTAATTAGCAACTTTGCATCTTCAATTTCACTATAAAAAATGAAATAAATCATACAAATGAAAAAACACAACTTTAGTGCAGGACCATGTATTTTACCTCAAGAAGTTTTATTAAAAGCTTCAGAGGCCGTTATGGATTTTAATGACAGCGGTTTATCTTTAATTGAAATTTCACACAGAAGTAAAGATTTTGTTGATGTTATGGAAAAAGCCAGAGCATTAGCTTTAGAATTACTTGGTTTAGAAGGCAAAGGCTACAAAGCTTTGTTTTTACAAGGTGGAGCAAGTACTCAATTTTTAATGGTAGCTTTAAATCTTTTAGAAAAAAGAGCTGGCTATTTAAACTCTGGTACATGGAGCGATAAAGCTATTAAAGAAGCTAAGATTTTTGATGACATATACGAAGTAGGTTCATCTAAAGATGCAAACTATAATTATATACCAAAAGGCTACGATATCCCTTCAGATTACGATTATTTTCACTGTACATCAAACAATACCATTTTTGGCACACAAATGAAATCGTTTCCAAAATGTGATATTCCTTTGATTTGCGATATGAGTAGCGATATTTTTTCTCGTCAGTTAGATTTTTCTCAATTCGATTTAATCTATGCAGGTGCACAAAAAAACATGGGTCCAGCAGGAACTGTTCTTGTTGTAATTAAAGAAGATGTTTTAGGTAAAGTATCTCGAAAAATTCCATCAATGATGGATTATAAAACACATATAAGCAAAGGCAGTATGTATAATACACCACCAGTATTTGCAGTATACACAACAATGCTTACCCTAGATTGGTTAAAAAATCTTGGTGGTATTAAAGCTATTGAAAAAGAAAATGAAAAGAAAGCCGTATTAATGTATTCTGAAATTGATTTAAATCCATTATTTAAAGGTTATGCTGCTAAAGAAGATCGTTCTAAAATGAATGCTACCTTTACTTTAGAAAATGAAAATTTAAAAGAAACTTTTGAAACTATGCTTAAAGAAGCTGGTATAAACGGTTTAAACGGGCACAGAAGTGTTGGCGGCTACAGAGCTTCAATGTATAACGCTTTACCACTTGATAGTGTAAAAGCATTGGTTGAAGTAATGAGTGAATTAGAAGCAAAAGCATAAACTTAAAACATCATTCCGAACGAAGTGAAGGAATCTCATCAAAAGATTACCACGTTATACTTCCTCGCAATGACAAAACAATAAAATATTAAAAAGATTTTCGCTTTCGCGGAAACAAAAAACATAAAAATGAAAGTATTAGCAAACGACGGTGTTTCACAAAGCGGAATTGATGCGCTAGAAAAAGGTGGTTACGAAGTTATTACAACAACCGTAGCTCAAGAGCAATTAATAAATTATATCAACGAAAAAGAGATTAGTGTTTTATTAGTTCGTAGTGCAACAACAGTACGAAAAAATCTTATTGATGCATGCCCAAATTTAAAAATTATTGGGCGTGGTGGTGTTGGTATGGATAATATTGATGTTGAATACGCTCGCGAAAAAGGACTAAAAGTTATAAATACTCCAGCAGCTTCATCACATTCTGTTGCAGAATTAGTGTTTAGTCATTTATTTGGTTTAGCACGTTTTTTACATAACTCAAACAGAGACATGCCATTAGAAGGCGATAGTAATTTTAAAGGCTTAAAGAAAGCTTATGCAAAAGGCACCGAATTAAAAGGTAAAACTTTAGGTGTTTTAGGTTTTGGTCGTATTGGTCAAGCTACTGCAAAAGTTGCTCTTGGAGTTGGAATGAAAGTTGTTGCTTTCGACCCATTTATGGAAAAAGCAAATTTAGAATTAGAATTCTTTGACGGACAAAAATTAAACTTTGAAATTGAAACTATTTCAAAAGAAGACGTTTTAAAACAAGCCGATTTTGTAACACTACATGTTCCTGCACAAAAAGATTACGTTATAGGAAAATCTGAATTAGAAATGATGAAAGATGGTGCTATTCTTGTAAACGCTGCTCGTGGTGGTGTTGTAGATGAAATTGCTTTAGTTGAAGCTTTAGCTAGCGGAAAAATTTCTAGAGCTGCTCTAGATGTTTTTGAAAAAGAACCAAAACCAGAAATGCAGTTATTAATGAATTCAGCTTTATCATTAACTCCACATACTGGTGCTGCAACTAACGAAGCGCAAGATAGAATTGGAACAGAACTAGCTGAACAAATAATTAGTATTCTTGGATAAAAAATAAAATGTGACCTAATTGGCATATTTGAGTCCTAACAATAAGATGTTAGGACTTTTTTGTACATTAACATTCAATTTTATTAACCCTTATTAAAAATTAAAGAAAAAATTATGTCTGGAATATTAGATTTATTAGGTAGTGATTTAGGAAAAACCATTATTAGTGGAGTTGCTGGTCAAACAGGACAAGACAAAGGAAAAACTGGTCAATTATTAACAATGGCTTTACCTGTATTAATGCAAGCTATGAAACGTAATGCTTCTACGCCACAAGGTGCAGAAGGATTACTAAGTGCTATTAGCGGTAAACACGATGGAAGCATCTTAGATAATCTTGGTGGTTTATTTGGTGGTGGAGTTGATTCTAATGTTTTAGATGATGGTGGAAAAATCTTAGGTCATGTACTTGGTGGAAGGCAACAAAATGTTGAATCTAATTTAAGTCAAAAATCTGGTTTAGACATTGGTTCTGTTGCACAAATTTTAAAAGTTGCGGCTCCAATATTAATGGGAGTTATAGGTAAACAAGCTAAACAGCTAAATGTGAATAATACATCTGGTTTAGGTGGTTTACTAGGTGGCTTAATTAGCGGAAACTCGCCACAAAACGAACAACATTTCTTAGAATCTATGTTAGATGCAGATGGTGATGGAAGCATTATTGATGATGTAGCAGGAATGGTTCTTGGAGGTGGTAAAAAGAAAGGTGGTCTTGGTGGATTACTTGGAGGACTTTTCGGAAAAAGATAATATTCCTTTTAAATTATATAAAAAGAGTTAAACATAATGTTTGACTCTTTTTTTGTTAAAATCATTCATAACTAAATGATTAAGGAATGGTTTTTGTAACTTTAAACTAAAATCATAAGCTATGAAAACTTCAATTTATATACTTCTTGTTATTGGTTTTCTTATTAGTTGTAATACTACAAAAAGAATACCTTCAACTAATTCTGAAACTATTGCAACAAATGACACGATACGAATTGCAAATGATGATTTAGAATACGAAATTCTTATTATAGAACCTGGATTCAGTTCGTGGTTAGTTAGTAGAGCAAAACCTGAAGGTTTTTATTCTCAATCCTATTTAGAAAACAAAAATATATTTTATGTAACCGAATGGAATAGCAGAGTATTAAATACACAACGTTATAATCCTAACTTATATGAAATGCAAATAGATTATCAACAAGGAACAGATTATGGTTACGAGGTTAACTATAAACTCTATAATTATTTTATCTATTTTCAAATAAAGCATAAACAAAAATTAGTGGGTTATGTTCCTAGAATTTAATTCACTTTAACTATTTTGCATAAAATTAGTACAAGTGGAAAAATTAAAAGCACGTTGGGGAATAGATTCTAACTGGCAAATCGCAATAATTTTTATTGTGTTTGCAATTACAGGCTCAACTGCATCATATATTGGGAAACCTATTTTAGGATATCTTAATGTTACTATCGAAAATTTTGGAAGCTTTGGATACTGGGCTATTAGAATTATAATTTTATTTATAATGTATCAAATAATGTTAGTATGTTTTGGGTGGCTTTTTGGTCAACATAAATTCTTTTGGAATTTTGAAAAGAAAATGCTTCGTCGATTGGGTTTAAAACATTTTATAGATTAGTGAAATTACTTAGAGAACATATTACTTTTAAAATTTTAACGCTAGTATTGATTGCATCATTATTTGTACCATCGGTAGCTAAGTTTGCTCATGTTTTCTCACATCACGAACACGAGGTTTGTAAAAATAATCAAACCACTCATATTCATAAAATAGATTTTGATTGCGATTTTCATAAATTCAACTTAAACAACACATTTACTTTTACCGCATTTAATATTGAATTCTTTATAGCTAAAAAAGAATCACGAGAGATCATCTCGCAATATAATTTTCTAAGTAAGTTTCAACGCTTACAAACTTCACTTCGTGGTCCGCCATCTTTAATTTAATAGTAAGAAATACACTGATTTTTTTTCAGTCTTAATCAATTATTAAATTAAAAAAATAACACATGAAATTATTTTTAAATGGATTGCTATTGTTAGCAATTACAAGTATCTATTCACAAAACACAATAAAAGGCACTGTTTACGAAGCTAATACAACACACGGTTTAACTTATGTAAACGTATATTTACCGAATATAGAAAAAGGAACATCAACAGATGAGAATGGTGTTTTTATATTAAAAAATATGCCTTCCGGAACTTATACTATTTTGTTTTCAATGATTGGATATCAAATACAATCATTACAAATAACAGTTCCTTCAACTAAAAATTTAAACATCTATTTATCATCTTCTGCTATCGAAATGGAAGACATTATTATTTCCACACCTTTTCATAAACTACAAAGTGATAATGTTATGAAAGTTGAACAAAAAAAAGTAAAAGACCTAAAAGCAGGTGGTGCTTTAACTTTAGCAGATGGCATTACTAATATTGCTGGAGTAGAAAGTATTTCGACTGGATTAAGTATAGGCAAACCAGTTATAAGAGGATTAAGTTCTAATAGAGTTTTGGTTTATACACAAGGTATTCGATTAGAAAATCAGCAGTTTGGAGATGAACATGGCTTAGGAATTAACGATGCTGGTATTGAAAGTGTTGAAGTTATAAAAGGTCCCGCTTCTCTACTCTATGGTAGCGATGCGCTTGGCGGAGTTTTGTACCTAAATCCAGAGCGTTTTTCTCAACAGAATTCATCGTCTGGAAGTTTTAGCACTAATTATTATACAAATACACAAGGCTATAATACAAGTGTAGCCTATAAAGCTTCAGATAATGATTTTAAATTTTTATTTAGAGGAAGTCTTGCAGAACATTCGGATTATAAAACGCAAAATTACAGGGTTACAAATACGCGTTTTAAAGAACAAGATTTTAAAGCAGGTATTGGATATCAAAAAAATAAATTTAAAACTGAATTTAGATATAATCTCAATAATTCTAAGTTAGGTATTCCAGAAAAAGTTGCAGAACAATCAACAAACAGAACACCTTTATCACCTTTTCAAAATATTACAAATCATGTATTTAGTTCAAAATCCACCATGTTTTTTAACGCGTCTCGACTAGATATTAGCTTAGGTTTTATTTATAATGATAGAAAAGAATTTGAAGATGAAATTGAACCTGCTCTTCATATGAAATTAAAAACAGCAAATTACGATGTTAAATACAATTTACCAAAATCAGGGAAGTTTGAAACCATTGTTGGTGTACAAGGCATGAATCAAGTAAATATAAATTACGGAGAAGAGCAACTTATCCCTAATGCTATAACAAACGATTTTGGAGTATTAGCGACATCTCATATTCATTTTGAAAAAGCTGATGTACAACTTGGTGTGCGTTTCGATAATCGTAATATTAATATTGCTTCAACACAAAATAAAAGCTTTAATAGTTTTAATGGTGCTTTCGGAATTAAAAAAGATATTGCAAAAAACATAATTGCAAGAATAAATTTAGCAACTGGTTTTAGAGCACCAAATTTAGCTGAATTGACTTCTTATGGTACACACGAAGGCACAAATAGATTTGAAATAGGAAATCTTAATCTTAAAAGTGAGCAAAATTTTCAAGTAGATTTAGCTTTAGAACTAAAAAATGAACATATCGAGTTGTTTGCAAATGGGTTTTATAATAAAATAAATAATTACATTTTCATTTCACCTAACGGGACTATAATTGATGACAATCCTGTTTTTAATTATTTACAAGATGATGCCAAACTTTATGGTGGCGAATTTGGTTTTCATTTGCATCCGCATCCTTTAGATTGGTTACATTTAGAATCTAGCTTTGAAACCGTTACAGGGAAACAAAATAATGATAATTATTTACCATTAATTCCTGCTAATTCAATTTCAAACACATTACGTGCTGAATTTAATAATGAATCATTAAAAAAAGGCTATGTGTTTTTAAAATTGAAAACTACATTTAAACAAAATAATGTTAGTGATTTTGAAACAGAAACCAATAATTACAGTTTACTAAGTGCAGGAATAGGCGCTGATTTTAAAGTATTTAAAAACATTGCATCTGTAAGTATTTCGGGTAATAATTTAACCGACAAAAAGTACATCAATCATTTATCTCGTTTAAAACCGGATGGCATTTTAAATATGGGAAGAAATATAAGTATTGGTTTTAGTTATAAATTATAACTAAAAAATAATGATTTTAAAATTGAATAAGTTGAAAATACCAACTTATTCAATTTTATGCAGGAAGTTTTAATAATTGGTCTGCTAATACAAATCCTTTAAGTTATAATGGAAATGGAGAATGAAAATTAACTTTAAACTTACAACCAAATTATTACCAATATAAATTTGTTGTAGATAGTAACTAGATTTCTAACCAAAAAAAACGATTGGAAAATAAATGATGGTGGTGAGAATTTAAAACGAACCGATAAACATGGTATAAAAAGCATACAACTTCGTAATCAAAAAGTAATGCTTATTCACGAAACTGAAAAGAACAAACCTTTGTTAAAAATTAAATACAAAAGTCCTTTTAAGTTATACATTCATTTACAAAAAATAGTTTTATTCATTCGAAATAACTGAAAAAGAGATAGAAATAGCGCTTTAATTAAAAAATCCCTTTTAATTCTTGAAAGGTTTTTAATTTTATATTTCTATTATAGTTTCTTTTGTTTTAAAAACATATGTGTATAACCACATCAGTGTAAACGTTGGAATAATGTCTAACCCTGGCATAGCTTCTTCAATAAAAGATACTGCAGCAGCAATTTTACCAGATTTCCCTTTATAAAGCTTCGTCATTAAAAAAGCAGAAGCTGGAGCCCAAACTATATCGGTAAACTCGCCAATACCTGGGATAAGAAAAGAGACATATCCCACAGCATCAAAAAGTATACTGAGGGCTAATTTTTTGTATTTGTTCATTTAGTAATAATTAATTTATAATTATCTATAAACAAGAAGTATACCAAAAAAATAGACCAGACTATTTGCCAATTAACTTTAAAAATTCGTTTCTAGTTTCACTTTTTTCAAATTGTCCTCTAAACCCAGAAGTAGTAGTTATAGAGTTTTGTTTTTGCACACCACGCATCATCATACACATATGACTAGCTTCAATAACAACAGCTACACCTTGCGGTTTTAATGTGTCGTTTATACAATCTAAAACTTGCTCAGTTAAGCGTTCTTGTACTTGTAATCGTCTTGCAAACACATCAAGAATTCGTGGTAGTTTACTTAAGCCTACAATATACCCGTTTGGAATGTAAGCAATATGAGCTTTTCCGAAAAACGGTAAAATATGATGTTCACAAAGTGAATACAATTCAATATCTTTCACAATAACCATTTCGTTATAAGATTCTTTAAACATAGCGCTTTTAAGAATTTCAACTGGATTTTGGTCGTAACCTTGAGTTAAAAACTGCATGGCTTTGGCTGCACGTTCTGGAGTTTTTAACAAGCCTTCGCGTTCGGTATTTTCACCTAAATCTTGAATGATGCTTTTATATCTATTTTTAACATCATCAGTCACTTTTATATTATATTCTTCAAACTTTTTATAAGGCATTTTCTGTTCAATTTTTAAAAAAATAAAAATAGTCAAAAAAAACTAGACTGACCTTTTTAACAAACCTTTAAAAAACATTAACAATTACTTAGGTTTTTTAACGTTTACTTATGAAAATCAACGCATCTACACCTATAAATTTGTATTTGGAAACTGTAACAACTTAAAAAAAATATTGTCTTTAATTCCAAACAACTAAACATCAATCAATCAAAAAAAACAAATGAAATTTAATATCTCTATTCTAACTATTGCTTTACTAATATTTTGTAATAGTTTTTCTCAAGAAAAAAAATCCATCAAAATCACTAAAACTTCTATACCTCCAAAAATTGATGCAGTTTTAAACGATGCTGTTTGGCAAAATGTAGAAGAAATAAAAGATTTTATACAATTCAGACCAACAATGGGTGTTACTGAAAAAGAGCATCAAAAAACCATTGTAAAAATGACTTATGACGATAAAGCAGTTTATTTCGCAGCTTATTTATATGATAAACCTGAAGATATAGTTAAACAATTTACAAGTCGTGATAATTTTGGAGACACTGATTTTTTTGGGGTTGTAATTAACCCAAATAACGATGGAAAAAACGATACTGAGTTTTTTATTTTTCCTTCAGGAACACAAGCCGATGCTGTAGTATCACCTGGAAGCAATGAAGATTTCGGTTGGAATGCTGTTTGGGAAAGTGCTGTGAAAATTGTTGATGACGGTTGGATTGTTGAACTTAAAATCCCATATTCTGCTTTACGTTTTTCAAACCAAGAAATACAAACTTGGGGTATTCAGTTTCACAGGCATTTTAGAACCGATAGATCTCAGTATACATGGACCCCAATTGATGTTAGTAAAGGTTATATTGGAAGTTATTCTGGAGAAATTACTGGCATACAAAACATTACGCCTCCTGTACGTTTAAGCTTTTATCCTTTTACTTCTGGAAGATTAACAACTTTTGATGGAGAAACAACTAGTGATTTTAGTGCAGGTTTGGATGTAAAATATGGGCTTTCAGAGAATTTTACTTTAGATGCCACACTTATCCCTGATTTTAGTCAAGCAGCTTTTGATAATCTATCACTTAATTTAGGTCCTTTTGAACAGACTTTTGGTGAACAACGTCAATTTTTCAAAGAAGGTGTCGATTTATTTAGCAAGGGTAATTTATTCTTTTCAAGACGGGTTGGTAGTGGTCCAACTGGTAAAATTGAACTTAATAACGATGAAGAAATTTTAGATTATCCTAGTGAAGTAAAAGTTTTAAATGCCATAAAAGTATCTGGTAGAACAAAAGGCGGACTTGGTGTTGGTGTTTTTAATGCCATAACCGAAAAAACTGATGTAACAGTTAAAGACACTATTACTGGCGAAACACGTAATGTTACCGCAGAAGGTTTTGCTAACTATAATATTATAGTACTAGACCAACAATTTAACGAGAACTCTTCTGTAAGTTTCATAAACACCAATGTAATGAGAGAAGGACATTTTAGAGATGCTAATGTAACTGGGATTCTAGCAGATATTACAAATAAAAGAAACACCTATAATGTTAGAGGTCAAATAAAAATGAGTAATGTAAATCGTCCAGAAGAAAGTACTGAAACAGGTTATAGCTCATTCTTTAGAATAGGAAAATCACATGGAAATTTAAGATATAGCATAGATCATAGGTTTGCAGATAATAAATATAATGTTAACGATTTAGGTTTAAATCGCAGAAATAATTATAATAATTTTGGTGCAGATATCTCATATAGAACTTTTGAACCTACTGAAAAATTAAATCGCTATTATCTAGGCATGCAAGTAAGTTATAGAAGGTTAGCAAGTCCTAATGTTTATACAGGTGGAAATTTAGGGATAAATTATAATGCTCAAACAAAGACATTACACGGTTTTGGGGGAAATTTAAACTATCAATTTGGTAAACAGTTTGATTATTTTGAACCACGAACAGAAGGGCGTTTCTTTATTTATGAAAATCGTTTAAATACTAATGTTTGGATATCTACAAATTACAACAAATTTTTTGCTATAGATGCTAATATTGGTGCTGCTAAGTTTTTTGAAAGTAGTAGAAACACAGCTAGTTTTTGGTTTGGTTTAAGCCCAAGATTTAAGTTTAACGATAAATTTTTAATGACTTACGAAATTGAAGTTGATAAAACTAATAATGATCGAGGTTATGTTGAGGATTTAAATGATGATATTATTTTTGGTCAGCGTGATAGAACTTCAATGACTAACAGTGTTTCTGGTAGTTATAGTTTTAATTCATATCATGTATTAACATTAACTTTTAGAAACAACTGGGATACTGTTACTTATGAAGATGATTTATATCATTTACAAGACAACGGAAGACTAACTCAAGATTTGGGGTACACTAAAGTAGATTTAGAAAACGAACCAGATATTAACTTTAGCACATGGAATTTAGATTTTTCATATTCATGGGAATTTGCACCAGGTAGTTTTTTAACAGCTTTATACAGAAACCAACTATTTAATCAAGATACAGCTTCTAAAGATACTTATTTTGAAAGTTTAAACACACTATTAGATCAACCTATACGGCATACGTTTTCATTACGCCTGCAATACTATATAGATTATAACAATATTAAAAACGTCTTTAAAAAGAATAATAGTTGAGTATTGTGCAACACAGCATAAAGTAGTATTTTCACAATATTATTCTATAAATGCATGATTAAAGCAAAAAATATTCACAAATACTATGGCGATTTACACGTTTTAAAAGGTGTAGATTTAAATATTAAAAAAGGTGAAATAGTTTCTATAGTTGGTGCTTCAGGTGCTGGAAAAACAACTCTATTACAAATTTTAGGTACACTGGACAAAGCTTCTGATAAAGAAGACTTTAATATTACTATAAATGATATTAATCTAAATTCACTTAGCGAAAAAGCATTAGCGAAGTTTAGAAACCAACATATTGGTTTTATATTTCAGTTTCACCAACTGTTGCCTGAGTTTACCGCTTTAGAAAACGTCTGCTTACCTGCATTTATAAAAGGCACTAATAAAGCTGAAGCTGAAAAACACGCACTAGAACTTTTAGACTTTTTAGGATTATCGCACCGTAGTAATCATAAACCAAATGAATTATCTGGTGGCGAGCAACAACGTGTTGCTGTAGCAAGAGCTTTAATTAATAAACCTAGCTTAATATTTGCTGATGAACCTTCAGGGAATTTAGATAGCGAAAGTGCCGAGAATCTACACAACCTCTTTTTTAAACTGCGTGATGAATTTGGACAAACTTTTGTAATTGTAACGCATAACGAAGAACTTGCAAATATGGCAGACCGAAAACTAACTATGGTTGACGGGAATATTGTGAGCTAACGATTAATTTTGAATAAAACAGAACTTAAAGAATTTCTAGACGCCAAAGTAATACAATACAACAACCCAAAGTTTATTGAAAGCGACCCTATCCAGATTCCACATCAATTTAATAAAAAAGAAGACATTGAAATTGCCGGGTTTCTAACAGCAACCATAGCTTGGGGAAACAGAAAAAGCATCATCAATAATGCAAAACGATTAATGCTTTTACTTGATAATGCACCACATGATTTTGTAATTAACCACAATGAATCTGATTTAGAAAAGCTACTGCCTTTTGTTCATCGTACATTCAATGGAAACGATTGTATTCAGTTTATAAAGTGCATAAGGCACATTTATTTAAACCACTCTGGACTAGAAAATTTATTTTTAAAGCATGTAGAAAAAGATTCGTTACAAACAGCTATTTCAAAACTAAAAACTACATTTTTTGAAATTGAACATTTAGCCAGAACTCAAAAACATGTAAGCGACCCATTAAAAAATTCGGCAGCAAAGCGCATAAATATGTTTTTACGTTGGATGGTTAGAAACGATAATACTGGTGTAGATTTTGGCATTTGGAAAAGCCTTTCACCTAGTCAATTATCTTGTCCGTTAGATGTGCATTCTGGAAATGTTGCACGTAAATTAGGTTTGCTGAATAGAAAACAAAATGATGCAAAAGCTTTGCTAGAATTAGATACAGCATTAAGACAATTAGATAAAAATGACCCTGTTAAATACGATTTTGCTTTATTCGGATTAGGAGTTTTTGAAGGCTTTTAACATTTGTTTTCTTTATCTTTAAGCAATCAATTTTTAAATCCATTTTATGAAACGTTTTGTCATTCTTCTATTTACCGTAGTTACAACAACTGTTTTTTCTCAGAGTAGAAAAATTCCAACTGATACTATGGTTGTAACAAACCACAATACAATTATAAAAAATGTTAGTATTTCATATAAAGCAACCACAGGAACACAACCTGTTTGGGACGATAAAGGCAACCCAACGGCAACACTTTATTACACGTATTATGAACGTAATAATGTAAAAGACAAGGCAAACAGACCATTAGTTATTTCATTTAATGGTGGTCCAGGTTCTGCTTCGGTTTGGATGCATATTGCTTATACTGGCCCTAAAGTTTTAAATATTGATGATGAAGGTTATCCTGTGCAACCTTATGGTGTTAAGGATAATCCTAACTCCATTCTTGATATTGCTGATATTGTTTACGTAAATCCTGTGAATACTGGTTATTCTAGAATGATTAAAGATAAAGATGGTAAACTTCCTGATAGAAAAAAATTCTTCGGAATTAATGCTGATATTAAATATTTAGCCGAATGGATAAACACTTTTGTTACTAGAAAAAACCGTTGGGAATCACCTAAATATATTATTGGCGAAAGCTATGGAGGCACACGTGTTATGGGTTTAGCAAATGAACTACAAAATAACCAATGGATGTATTTAAATGGTGTTATTATGGTATCACCTGCTGATTATAAATTGTATAGTACTTCTCAACCTGTGTATTCGGCTTTAAACTTACCATATTTTACCGCTGCTGCTTGGTATCAAAAAGTATTACCAAATGAACTTCAACAAAAAGATTTATTAGATATTTTACCCGAAGTTGAAAATTATGCCATTAACACATTGATGCCTGCATTGGCAAAAGGCGGTTTTATTTCTGATATAGAAAAACAACAAGTCGCTAAAAAAAATGGCTTACTATTCTGGTTTAAGTGAAAAGTCAATCTTACAAAACAATTTAGATGTGCCAACGAATTTTTTCTGGAAAGATTTATTACGTGATAAAACCGGACATACTATTGGCCGTTTAGATTCTAGGTATTTAGGAATTGATAAAACCGAAGCTGGTTCTAGACCAGATTTTAATCCTGAATTAACCTCATGGATGCATTCGTTTACACCTGCCATAAACTATTACATAAAAAATCATTTAAACTTTCATACTGATGTTAAATACAATATGTTTGGCGATGTACACCCTTGGGATAGACAAAACAATAATGTTAGAGATGGTCTACGACAAGCAATGGCTAAAAATCCATATTTAAAAGTGATGACACAATCAGGTTATTTTGATGGTGCTACTACTTATTTTGGTGCTAAATATAGCATGTGGCAAATTGACCCTAGCGGAAAAATGAAAGACCGTTTTACGTTTAAAGGTTATAGAAGCGGACATATGATGTATTTACGACATGATGATTTAATTTCAGCTAATGATGATGTACGTGAGTTTATAAACAACTCGTTATCTAAAGGTAAATCTGCGAAGTATTAAAATACACTTATAATTAAAATATAAAAGATTAGTTACATTTGAAAACTAAATTCTATAAGTGAAAAACAGAAGTAATCGAAAATTCAGGAAATAAAACAATACTTTTAATAAAAAACGATTGACAAACTTCTATGTTCATCAATCGTTATTAAAAATTCTAAAATTGGTGTTCTATTAGCCTTTTAACCATGCCGAACGTAATGCTTTTTGAGCATCGGTTGCATCTGCCATTTCTTGTAAACCTTTACCAGTTGTGTAAGATTGCGTAGTTGTAGTTTTAATAACAACTTCTTTGCCGTCTCTTTCTAGCTTAACTTCTACATCTTGTCCGGGTTGCCACATAAATACTTGTTGAAATATTTGATTTGCATTCTGCATAGTAACTGCTGTTCCATCGATAGATTTAATAGTATCGTTTGGTTTTACTCCTTGCTCATTCCAGAAACTATTTTCGGTAACTAAATTATTGAAAAAGATATTTCCTTTTTCTGGGTCTGCTCCTACTATTAATGTGCCTGCATTTTGAATATAATTAGTTTCTACTTTGCTCTCGCCTATCTCTAAACCAACTTTTACGAAAAATTCATTATAATTTATTGGAGTAGTTCCTATTACGTGTGCATCAAAGAACGTTCTTAAAGATGGATACGTCATCGCAACTATTTCATCAATAATTTTATCATCATCAAACGGTTTGTTTTTTCCGTATTTATTTGATAATTCTTTCATTAAAGATAAGATACCTCTATTTCCATTACTTTCTTTTCGCATTAAAATATCGATACACATACCTATTAAAGCGCCTTTTTGGTATACATTAACGTATTGTGCCGCATAAGGTTCGTCTAAAACATTTTCACTCATTTCGGTAAAACTCATGGTATCATTCATTCCTAAAGACGACTGAATTTTACTCATCATTTTACTGTAAAATGCCGCTTCATCTACTAAGCCTTGATCTACTTGAAATAAGCTTGCAAAATATTCGGTTACACCTTCATACATCCATAAATGCTTTGAAAATGTTGGATTGTTATAATCAAAATAATGCACATCTCCTGAGTGCACTCCTAAAGGTGTTACGATATGAAAAAACTCGTGAGAAACGATATCAATCATGCTTTTTGCTAATGCTGCTTCTGGCATTGCTTCTGGCATAACAACTACAGTTGAAGTATGATGCTCTAAAGCACCGAAACCTTTTGGAGAAGTTTCTTTACCTTCTGATAAATACACGTAAATATCGTAACGCGCCGTTGAATTTACATCGCCTAAATAAGTTTTTTGTGCTTCCATCATTTTAAACATTGTCTCTTTTAAAGACTTTGCAGAATGTGTTTTGTTTGGAGAAAAAACGCTTAATACAATTTTAATATCACCTATTTGAAATTCTTCAACTTCAAGGTCTCCGTACATCATTGGGTTATCGGTAATATCAAAATATCTTGGTGCAAAATAACTAGACGTAGTGATTTTACCATCGTCACTCGTTTTTGAACCTACATTTTGTAAAGCAGATGTACGCACAAGGTCTGAAGCTGCTGTAACAGCTAATTTATATTGATTGTTTTTAAGTGAATCAAAATACCCAATAAAACCGTGTAAGTTTAACACATAATTTCCTGGTTCAATATTAGTTCCTGCTGGAGAAAACGGTTGCTCGCCTCCTATTCCGCCACTAGTTTCAATATCAAACGTATCATTTACCAAATATGTAACTTTATCTAACTGCGTTGCATTAGCAATCGTCCAAGTATTGGTATCTACTTTAGTAACTGTTAACTCATTTCCGTTATAATCAATCGCTTTAAAATCATCGATATATTTTCCAAAATCACTCACAGAATATGTTCCTTGAACAACTTTTGGTAAACGATACGTTACAGTTTCTACCGTAAAACGCCCAGGATTTATAGTTACTGGTGCTTTATCGTCTACTACTTTTGTTAAATTGATTGAAGTTTCAATAGGCAAACTTGTTGCCAAATCGTTAGTTACTGTTTTTGTTGAGCCACAACTAGCCAATAATATACCCGCAAATAATGCAGTTAGTGTTTTGTTTTTCATTTGTTTTCTATATAAGTTTATTAATTGACACCAAAAATACTATTATGTTACGTCCACTTTCTTAAGATTCTGTTAAAATACGAATAGATATGTATATTCGCCACATGCAAAACTCCTTAATTAGTATATTAACGCCTTTTAAAAACACCGAAACATTTCTTGAAGCATGCCTTAATTCTATTGTAAATCAAACGTATATAAATTGGGAATTACTGATTGTTGATGATAATTCCGATGATTCTAGTTATGCCATTGTTGAAAAATTTTCTAAAAAAGATGATAGAATAAAACTTTTTAAAAATTCTGGAAACGGTATTATAGATGCTTTACAATTGGCTTTTAAACATAGTAAAGGTGAATTTATTACGAGAATGGATAGTGACGATGTGATGTTACCAAATAAGTTAGAAATTTTAGCAAACAACCTTTTAAACTACGGAAAACAACATGTTGCAGTTGGATTGGTTAATTATTTTTCTGAAGAAGGTATCAAGGATGGATATAAAAATTATGAGATTTGGTTGAATGATTTAACTAAAGAAGGAAACAACTATTCTGAAATTTATAAAGAATGTGTAATTCCTTCGCCTTGTTGGATGCTTCATAGAAATGATTTAATTACTTGTGATGCCTTTAACCCAAACACATATCCAGAAGATTACGATTTAGCATTTCGGTTTTATAAACATGGTTTTAAGTGTATTCCTTGTGATGAAGTAATACACAACTGGAGAGACTATAGTTTGCGTACATCAAGAACACATATACATTATGCAGAGAATCATTTTTTAGATTTAAAACTAAAGTATTTTTTAGAGCTAGATTACAACACAAATAAAACCCTAACTATTTGGGGAGCAGGAACTAAAGGTAAAAAATCAGCAAAAACACTTATTAATAAAAATATTCCATTTGAATGGATTTGCGATAACCCAAATAAAATTGGTCGTAATATTTATGGTAAAATATTACAATCGTTTAATCATCTAAAAACTATTAAAAATCCGCAGAGTATTATTACTGTTGCTAATAAAACGGCTCAAAAAGAAATAAAGGTTTATATGAATGAATTAGGTTTAAAAGCTAAAGAAGATTATATATTCTTTTGTTAAATTCGCTATCTATTTAATAAATCCATTTTCATTTTCTATATTTGACAAATCTAAAAAGGAATGCAGTTTAAACACCCCGAAATTCTTTACGCATTATCCTTACTGCTTATTCCAATAATTATTCACTTATTTCAACTTCGTAAATTTAAAAAAGTTGCTTTTACAAATGTGGCTTTTTTAAAAGAAGCAACACTAAAAACACGTAAAAGTTCGCAAATAAAAAAGTGGTTGATTCTATGTACAAGACTACTTCTTCTTACTGCTATAATTTTGGCATTCGCTCAACCTTTTACTTCGAAAACGGATGCTTTTAAAGCAAAAAAAGAAACGATTATTTACTTAGATAATTCGTTTAGCATGCAAATAAAAGGTAATAAAGGAGAGCTTTTAAAACGTGCTGTACAAGACATCATTAACAATGTATCGGAAACCGAAAACATCTCATTATTCACAAATAATAGTAGCTATAGAAACACCACTATTAAGGCTATTAAAAACGACTTACTACAATTAGACTATTCATCAAATAAATTAACAACACAAGCCGCATTATTAAAAAGCAATACATTCTTAAACAACAAAACTAACAGTTTAAATAATATTATTTTTATATCTGATTTTCAGCAAGATGAAATAAATTTAAAATTAAAATCAGATTCACTTTCACATCTGCATTTTGTTAAATTAAATCCTGTAAACACCAATAATATTTCTATTGATAGCGCTTATATTTCTAACACAACAGCCGCATCAATTGAACTAACAGTTGCGTTAAAAAATAGCGGAATTTCTATTGATAATTTACCTGTGTCATTATTCAATAACGACAACTTAATTGCTAAAACTTCAGTAGCAATTGATGACAACATTGAAACCACTTTTTCGCTTCCTGTAAATGAAATTATAAACGGAAAACTAGTTATTGACGATGCTAATTTACAGTTTGATAATAGCTTGTATTTCAATATTAATAATACATCAAAAATTAATGTACTTTCAATAAATGAAGCTAACGATTCATTTCTAAAACGCATCTATTCAGAAACAGAATTTAATTATTCATCAACTGCTACAAATCAATTGAATTATAATGTTTTAAACAAACAGCATCTTATCATTTTAAACGAATTAAAAACAATTCCTAACGCATTAACTTCAGCTTTAAAAGCTTTTACTAATCAAGGTGGCACGCTTATTATCATTCCGTCTAAAAATATTTCACAGCAATCTTATAACGTGTTGCTTTCAAATTACGGGGCAAGTATAAATAACTTAATAGAAATTGAAAAACGCATTACAACTATTAATTATTCGCATCCTTTATATAGTAACGATGTATTTGAAAAACAAGTAAGTAATTTTCAATACCCAAAAGTAAATAGTTTTTATAATTTTGTTTCAAATAACGCATCTACTGTTTTACAATATGAAGATAGCAAAGGATTTTTATATCAAAACTACAATGTATTTATATTTACTTCAGCTTTAAATAATAGCAATTCAAACTTTAAAAACTCGCCGTTAATTGTACCTACACTTTATAATATTGGTAAATTCAGTTTTAAAATCCCAGAACTTTACTACACAATTGGAAAAGAAAACACCTTTGATGTTGACACCCAATTACAACAAGACGATATTTTATCACTGGTAAACAATACTGTTAATATTATTCCTAAACAGCAGTATTTTAATAACAAAGTGGTCGTTAATACTTCCGAAAACCCAACAATAGCAAGCATTTATTCTATTAATAATAAAAATGAAACTATAAAAAATGTAAGCTATAATTATAATAGAAATGAAAGTAATTTAGTTTACAGAGACCTTTCTAGCTTAAACAACATAACCGTAAGTGATTCTATCACCGAAATTTTCAATACAATAAAAAGTGACACAAAAGTTAATGCGCTATGGAAATGGTTTGTTATTTTTGCACTAATATTATTGATTATTGAAATGCTCATCTTAAAATATTTTAAATGAACATACTTATAAAATCTGCTACAATTATAGATTCATCTAGCGAGTTTCATAACAAAACTCAAGATTTACTAATTGAAAAAGGTGTGATTTCAAAGATTGCAAAAAACATTAAAAATCCAAAAAACTATCAAGAAATTAAGTTAGACAACCTTCACATCTCACAAGGCTGGTTTGATAGTAGTGTTTGTTTTGGCGAACCAGGTTTTGAAGAACGTGATACTATTAAAAACGGATTAAAAACAGCAGCAGCTTCGGGTTTTACTACCGTTGCGATGGCTTCGAACACAAATCCGATTATAGACACAAATTCTGATATTACTTTTGTCAACTCAAAATCGGCAAACAATGTAGTTACTTTACTGCCTATTGGTGCACTTACTGCAAATAGCAAAGGTGAGCATTTAGCAGAATTATTTGATATGAAAAATGCAGGCTCTGTAGCATTTTACGACTATAAGAAGCCAATTACTAATCCTAATTTAATGAAAATCGCATTACAATACGCCAGTAATTTTGATGGATTAGTATGCTCATTTCCGCAAGAAAATAAAATTTCTGGAAATGGAGTTATGAATGAAAACATTACAAGTACAACTTTAGGTTTAAAAGGAAACCCTACGCTAGCAGAAGAGTTACAAGTAGCACGCGATTTATTTTTATTAGAATACACAGGCGGAAAACTACATATTCCAACAATTTCTACAGCAACTTCGGTGTCTTTAATTAGAGAAGCTAAAAAGAAAAAACTAGATATTAGTTGCAGTGTTGCTATTCATAATTTATATTTCACCGACGATGTTTTAACCGACTTTAATACACACTATAAAGTGTTGCCTCCATTACGTATGCAAAGCGATATAGACGCTTTAATTGAAGGCGTAAAAGACGGAACTATTGATATGATTACTAGCGACCACAACCCTATTGATATTGAGCAAAAAAAGATTGAATTTGATTATGCCGCATACGGAACTATTGGTTTAGAAAGTGCTTTTGGCGCATTGCAATCCATCTTTACAATAAAGAAAACGATAGATATTTTAACCAAAGGGAAATCTAGATTTGGAGCAGAACAACTTTCAATCAATAAAGGCAATAAACTAAATATCACACTTTTTAACCCAGATACAAAATATACTTTTTCAAAGAAAGACATTATTTCTAAATCGAAAAATGCTATTTTTGAAAATGAGGCTTTAAAAGGAAAAGTCTACGGGATTATTTCAAACAACAAAATTTCTTTAAATTAATTGTTATGACACAGCAAGATGTTGATGATGGCAAAGGTTTAGCAATAATTAGTTATCTAACTATTATCGGAACCATTATTGCCTATTTTATGAATAATGATAAAAAAAGTGAATTCGCCAGTTTTCATGTTAGGCAATCGTTAGGTTTATGGCTTACTTATTTTTTAGTAGGATATATTCTTGTTAGCCCTTTTAATAGTTGGTTTATTACATTTGGATTTTGGATGTTTTTTGGCGTTCTTTTTATTTATGGACTAATTAATGCCATAAGCGGGAAAGCTCAAACCGTACCACTTTTAGGAGAATTATTCCAAAAATGGTTTAGCAGTTTAGGTAAATGGTAAACACATCGCTCTCTTTACAACATATTATTCGCAAATCTACTTTAGCTAAAAATGCACCTTTATTAATTATGATGCATGGTTATGGTAGCGACGAAAATGATTTGTTTTCATTTGCTAGCGAATTACCCGAAGAACTTCTTATCATTTCAGTAAAAGCACCATACCCAATGCAACCGTATGGAAACGCTTGGTATGCCATTAATTTTGATGAAGAACAAGGTAAGTGGAATGATAATGAGCAAGCAAAACAATCGCTAGATTTAATTGCCACTTTTATTGACGAAGCTATTGCAACATACCCTGTAAATAAAGATAATATTACACTTTTAGGATTTAGTCAAGGCACTATTTTAAGTTATGCCGTTGCTTTAACCTATCCAGAAAAGGTAAAAAACATTATCGCTTTAAGTGGTTATATAAATCATGATATTCTACCTGAAGATATTCAACAAAAAGACTACTCTAACTTAGATTTTTATTGTTCTCACGGCAATGTAGACCAAGTGATTCCTGTAGATTGGGCACGACAAACCGCTCCGTTTTTAAGCAAATTAAATATCAAACATGTGTATTCAGAATTCCCTGTAGGGCATGGTGTTGCTCCACAAAATTTCCATGAGCTTAAAGATTGGTTATCTAGTAGAATACAATAATGTATTATAAATTTGGGCGTTACCTTTCAGGTCAGGCTTTCCGTTATATCTTTTTAAAAGTCATTGCGAGGAGCAAGCGACGTGGCAATCTGTTAATTTTTAGTTCCAAACAAAATTTGTATCACTTTACTTTTTAAAAAGGATGCCACTACAATCCTTAACGCGACCTGAGAATTAGACCAACCTAAGTTACCTGTTTAACTACTAAGTATCAATCGTTAGAAGATGCGAAAGAAGTATTAGGAAAAATTTCTAACATTAGTTCACTATTATAGAGTTCCATAAATACTTATATAAAACAAAAAAGCCAACTTTAAAAGTTGGCTTTTTTGTTTTATATGGTAAAGATTAGTTAATTACCAATCTAAATCCTTCACCATGAATATTAAGTATTTCTACTTTATCATCTAATTTTAAATACTTACGCAATTTAGCAATATAAACATCCATACTACGTGATGTAAAGTAATTATCGTCTCTCCAAATTTTAGTAAGTGCTAATTCGCGAGGCATTAAATCGTTTTCATGTAATGCTAATAAACGTAATAACTCACATTCTTTTGGAGATAATTTAATTGGGTCACCGCCATTATAACGTAAGAAACGTAATTTTGAATTTAAATCGAAACCTCCAATTTTAAACTCAAATTGTTTACTATCCGAAATAGTTTCAGTGGCTTTACGCTGAATAATAGCCTTTAACTTCATTAAAAGCACTTCACTATCAAACGGCTTATTTAAATAATCGTCTGCTCCTACTTTATAGCCTCTTAAAACATCTTCTTTCATCGCTTTAGCAGTTAAGAATACAATAGGTACATCTGTGGTTTTTTCACGTATTTCTTTAGCTAGTGTAAAACCATCTTTATATGGCATCATGACATCTAAAATACATAAATCGAAATCGTCTTTTTTGAACTTTTCGAAACCTTCCATTCCATTTTTGGCATGTACAACTTCGTAATCGTTCATTATTAAATAATCTTTAAGCACGGTTCCAAAATTAGGATCGTCTTCTACTAATAAAATTCTTTTTTTAATTATTTCTTCCATAGTCTATGTTATTAGCGGGAGCTTTATGGTAAATACGCTTCCTTTTTCTTTTTCACTTTCTACTGATATATAACCTTCATGGTCATCTACAATTCGTTTTACATACGCTAAACCCAAACCATGGCCTTTAACGTTATGTATATTTCCTGTGTGTTCTCTATAAAATTTTTCGAACGCACGTTTTACAGCAGCTTTACTCATTCCGCTACCATAATCTTTTATTTTTAATAAAATATTAGTTCCAACATTTTCTGTGTAAACTTCAATTTTTGGTGCTGCTGGAGAATATTTTATGGCATTATCCAGAATGTTAATTATTACATTAGTAAAGTGTGTTTCGTTTGCTAATATTGAAGACTTCTCGGCATTAAAAAATGTTTTAATAGAACCTTGTCTGTCCTCAACCAAAAGTTCTACATGCGAAATAGCATCTTCAAGTAAGTCGTGTAACTTAACCCTTTCCTTACTAATATTAAGTTCATTTTTTTCTAGTTTAGATATTCGTAAAACATTTTCAACTTGCGCATGCATACGCTTGTTTTCTTCCTTTATCATATTAAGGTAACGTATAACCTTATCCTTATCATCTATTACTTTAGGGTTTTTAATGGCATCTAAAGCTAAATTTATAGTAGCTATAGGTGTTTTAAACTCATGTGTCATATTATTAATAAAATCTGTTTTTATTTGAGAGATTTTACGTTGCTTAATTAACTGAAATAAAGCACTAGAATATGCTAAAATAATAATTGATGTAAATATTACAGACAATAAAATCATGCCAATAATTGATGATAAAATAAACTTACTATCATCTGGAAAATTCACTAAAAGCTTATAGCTACTTCGGGTGTTTTCATCATAAAAGATAGGAACACTATGAGAATTATAATCCTCAAAATCTTCACTATGCACTTTAGTTGCTAAATCGTTACTATAAATAGCAAATTCATAATCAATATCTATATCATCTGCTTTAAGTTTTTCTGTAAGCAAATCTGAGATTTCTTTTCTTGAAACTCGTTTATGTATAGGTATTGTTTTTGTAAAAGCTTTAAAATTTTTATCAAAATGATTTCGTTCTGCCTCCTTTAAAAGTCCACTATTAAGAATATTTAAAACTGGTGACGGCGCAATATCTTTATCTGAAAAATCAGGATTTTTATAAACTTCTAATTTTGACCTTCCAATAATTCTTGTAATATCAATACTATCTAAACCAATGTCAAAGAGCGATGAAGACAACTTATAATTTTCTTCTAAAATCCCACTACTATATATAAGCGTCTCTTTTGTACTACTATTATTCTGATAAATAAGTAATTGAGAAAAATCCGAATCAACCCGTTTCTCGCCATCTAAACGCTGTACTTTTTCAAAATAAGCGTCTAACTCATTTTTTTCAATTCTATTAGAAACATAATTTAAAGCCTTTTTTACATTAAACGTAAAACGTTCCCTTTCATTCTTAACAGAATCGCTTATATAATAAGCTTGTACGAATATGATACCTATAAGTGATAAACTCATTAAAAGTACCAATAGGATGAATATTCTTCTTTTCACCATTCAAAATTAACATTTTAACATTTAGCAATCTTATCATTTAACCTTACATTAACAAAAATGTTAAAATTTAAGATTTATTGTAGCTGATTAAGAATTCTTCTATGAATTTCCAACACTTGCTGTTTAGTGTTTTTAAGCGTTATGTTATCAATAACGTAATCAGACAACTTAATTTTATCGTTATCACTCCACTGATTTTTCATAATAGCATTAATTTTTTCTTTGGTAGTATCATCACGTTTTAATAAACGTTCTATGCGCGTTTCTTTTGGAGCAGTAACAGTAATTACATAATCACATTGTTTATACCCATTGTTCTCAAACAATATAGCGACTTCTTTAATTACATAAGAAGCTGTTTGTTTTAAAACCCATTTACTAAAATGCCGTGCTACTCTTGGATGAATAATGGCATTCATTTTTTCAAGATAACTTTTATCATTAAAAATGATGTTTGCAATAAATGGTTTATTCAACTCATCTTTAATATATGCTTTATCTCCAAATAGCTGAATAAGTTTTCGTTTGATGATTTTAGACTTCCTCATCAACTTTTTAGCTTCCTCATCAGCAATATAAACAGGAATTCCCAGTGCATTAAATTGTTTGGCAACTGTTGTTTTACCACTTCCAATACCGCCTGTTAGTCCAACAATAATCATTCTGTTATGATAAATTCTATATGTTGTTGATTAATTTTTACATTCTTAACTAACTCTGAATACTTAGTTAATTTGGGTATTAAAAATGATTGATTTTTTTCAATTTTACTGTAATCACATTCGACCATAAAATCGTTAGAAGTGATTGCTTTAAAGTTATTTAAACTTGTATAATACGTGATGTTTACTGCTTTCGGGAAATATTTTAACTGTATGTTATCAGGAATGTTTTTTATTACAACTGGTATTTTTAACGTGCCTTCAGTAAATTTTTCAACGGTAGCAGATAGGCTTACATCTTTATTTGAAAAACTTAAATCTGTATTATTTTCTGGTAGTTTCAAACCTACTTTCTGAAGAATATTTGACTTAATATTTTCTAATATTATTTTTTCTGTTTCAATTTTTATAATGGTGTCAACCAATACTTTGGGTCCAATAACTTCAATAGAATCTGGTGTGATTTTATACGCTTGTTCCATATCAAAACCTTGAGCGAACTTAATATTTGCATTAATAATTACGGGTACTTTTTTAATTAAATTCACATCAAAATGAAACAATAACGTATCTGGAGAAATATTAAGTAATTCTACTTGTTTCCCAAATTGTTCGCTTTCTAATAGATATGCTTTGGATTTACTCCAAATAAATGTAGACCCTTTTTTGTCTACATCTTTAATAAAATCTATAGTGATTTTAGGCTTAGAAAAATAATAGATAAGCCATTTAAACCCGTGAGTTTTAAGTGTTATATTTAAAATAGCACTTGAATCGCTTAATATCACATTTTCTTTAGGTACATTAATTTTATTAATATTAAATGCAACGGTATTTGTATATTCTTTTGAAAGTTTTGTGAAAATTAAAATTACAAACGCCAAGAACAGAAACAAAAAAAACACATTTATTTTTCTATTTTTTATTGAAGCTGATATGTCTGATTTTATTTTTTTTATCATTTAGATTTGAAAAATAACTGAGGAAAATGATTTTCTGGGTTTTTATTAAACAGTTGAATTGCTAATGTTGATTTTAAAAATCCGTAACCATAACCAAAAAACTGAACACTAATAGCAACTAATGCTAATACTGAAACAATACTATTTTTAGTTGATATTAAAGCTGTTAAAAATGCAACTACAAAATACAAAATATATACTACTATTCCCCATTTAAAATTAATTAAGAGCAACATCAAAGACACAATAAACCCTAAACAAAATAACGTTGGAAACCAATATGTGACCTTTTTAGTTTCTGGATGCCACTTATTTAAAATTGGTCGTACCATTCCAAATTTATTGACTTGTGTATAAAATTTACTCCAAGAAATTCTACGTTTATGATACACGTATGCTTCAGAAATTAGTTTTGTTTTAAAACCTAAATTCCAAAGTCTGATTGATAAATCTGGGTCTTCACCTGGATGAATACGACCAAAACCTTTTGAATCTTCAAACGCTATTTTTGAAAGTCCCATATTAAAACTTCGTGGCTGAAAGGTGTCGACACTATTTTTATTTCCTCGAATGCCACCAGTTGTAAGAAACGATGTCATTGAAAAACTTATAGCTTTTTGAAGATTTGTAAACGATTCATGCGCAGCATCTGGACCTCCAAAACAATCAACATAATTAGCATTTAAGCTTTTTTCTACTTCATTTAAATAGTTTTCTGGTAAAATACAATCGGAATCTAAAATGATAAAATAGTTTCCTTTTGCTTTCTGCATTCCATAATTTCTAGAATCTCCTGGTCCAGAATTTTCTTTGAAATAATATGAAATATTAAGTTTATCTCTAAACGTGTTTACAACATCTTTTGATGAAATTGCAGAGCCATCTTCAACTATAACAACCTCGAAAGTAGTATTTGTATTTAACTCTTTAAAACTTTGTAAAAGCTCTTGTGTTTCGTTTGGACGATTATAAACAGGAATAATAAATGAAAATTGTAATTGCATTAAACTTGTTTTTACTGCGTTAGCGATTGTAGCGGCATCCTTTTTAAAATTGGCAAGTAATAAATAATGTTTTAAACTAATTATTTACAGATTGCCACGTCACTATGTTCCTCGCAATGACGTTTAAAAAGATATAGTGGAAAGCGCAACCTGAAAGGTAACGCCCAAAATATTGTTTTAATTTTATACAAATGTAACTAAACAAAAAAGCCATCGCAAATACGATGGCTAAATTCATTATATAAATATTCTATTCTTCTGTTATAAAATAATCCATCACAGCATCACTTATACCCATATTGCTAAAACCTCCATCATGAAACAGGTTTTGTAATGTAACGCGTTTTGTTAAATCGCTAAATAAAGTTACGGTATAGTTCGCGCAATCTAAAGCGGTTGCGTTGCCAAGTGGCGACATTTTATCTGCATAAGCTATAAAACCTCCAAATCCTTTTACTCCACTTCCTGCTGTTGTTGGCGTTGGTGATTGCGAAATAGTGTTTACTCTTACTTTTTTATCGCGACCAAAGAAATAACCAAAGCTACGTGCAATACTTTCTAAATACGCTTTATTATCTGCCATATCGTTATAATCTGGAAACACACGTTGCGCCGCCATATACGTTAAAGCCACAATACTTCCCCACTCGTTCATTGCATCAGCCTTATAAAGTGTTTGCATTACTTTATGAAAAGACATTGCTGAAACATCGGTTCCTTTTTGGGTCCAAGCATAATTTTGGTTTGTATAATGGTTGCCTTTACGCACGTTTATTGACATACCTATTGAATGCAATACAAAGTCTATTTTACCTCCAAGAATTTCCATTGATTTTTCAACCAAATTTTGTAAATCTTCTTCAGAAGTAGCATCAGCAGGAATAATTTGCGAACCCGTTTTTTCGGCTAATTCGTTAATTGTCCCCATTCGCATTGCTACTGGTGCATTTGTTAAGACAAATTTTCCGCCTTCTTCATGAACACGTTCTGCTGTTTTCCAAGCAATTGAATTTGAGTCTAATGCTCCAAAAATGATTCCTTTTTTTCCTTTTAGTAAATTGTATGACATATTTTATTTTGTTTAGTCGTATGTTGTAAAGATGCTATTTTTTTATTTAAAAATGAATTTTCAAATTTATAAAACTTTAAACTTTTAATCGTAAACTTTAAAACTTTTTAATTAAGCAACTCTTTTGCGTGTGCGATTGCAGATGAAGACATATCTAAACCACCTAACATTTGAGCAATTTCAACGATGCGTTCATCATGGTTTAGTTTTACAAGATTGGTTTGCGTAACATCATTAACATCTTCTTTAAAAACTTTGAAATGTGAATGCCCTTTTGCTGCAATTTGTGGTAAATGAGTAATTGAAAATACTTGCATTGTTTTGCTCATTTGCACCATAATATCGCCCATTTTGTTAGATATTTCACCTGAAACACCAGAATCAATCTCGTCAAACATAATGGTAGGTAATTGAATATAGTTTGATAATATTGATTTTATTGCTAACATAATTCTCGATAACTCACCTCCTGATGCTGCTTTTTTAAGTTCGTTAAAACTACCGCCTTTATTAGCAGAAAACAGAAATGACAATTCATCTTTCCCATTAGCAAAAAAACTATTACTATAGGTTGTTTCCATTTTAAATTGCGCATTTGGCATACCCAAACTTGCTAAAATAGTTTCTAATTCTTTTTTTAATTGAGGAATAACGTTAGTCCTTTTTTTATGAATTTTGTTTGAAATAGAATTTAGTTCTTCTTCTTTATTTGAAACTTCAGTTTGTTTCTTTGTAATAGTGTCGTCTAAATTTTCGGTAATTGAAACTTTTTCTTCTAATTCGTTCTTAATTTTATTTAATTCTGAAATATCACTTGCAACATGTTTCTGCATTAAATTATGAAGCGTTTTCAGTTTTAAATCTACCGCTCCTAGCCTATTCGGATTTGCATCCAAATTACTTTGCAACATATTTACTTCGTTAAAAACATCATCTAAATCAATTAAATTGCTATTAATTCTGTTATATAAACCCTCATATTTTGAAGAATATTCAGTGAGTTTTTGAAAATTATTTTTTAAAGTGGTAAGCGTAAATAAAACTCCCATTTGCTCATCACTTAACACATTGTAAGATTCAGAAAGCTTTTCTTGAATAGCTTCAATATTATTTAAAGTTTCGTATTCTTCTTCAAGCGATTCTAATTCACCATCAATTAAATTAGCTTCAACTAATTCATTCAACAAAAACAAATTATAATCATGCTCTTTTGTTGCTTCTACTTGAAAAGTAAGTAATTCTTGCAACTCTTTCCTAAGATGCTTATATACTTTTAATTCAAATTTATAATTTTGTAATAACGCATCATTATTGGCTAATGCATCAATAATTTGAAATTGAAAATCGTTACTCGTAAGTTTTAATGTTTGATGTTGTGAATGAATATCGACTAAACACTCGCCTAAAAGCTGTAGACTATTTAAGTTTACTGGCGAATCGTTTACAAATGCTCTAGATTTACCAGATGGTAATATTTCTCTTCTAATAATAGTTTGCTCTTCATAATCAAAATCTTCAGTTTTAAAAAGTGATTTAATATTATAACTAGACACATCAAAAACGGCTTCAATAATACATTTTTGGTCTTTATTTTTTAAACTACTTAAATCAGCTCGCTTTCCTAAAATTAATGATAAACCTCCTAGAAGGATTGATTTACCTGCGCCAGTTTCTCCTGTAATTATCGATAATCCGCTATTAAATTCAACTTGAAGCGTATCAATTAATGCGTAATTTTTTATAGTAAGACTGGTTAGCATTTTTTAAGTATTCAGTCCTCAGTTCTCAGTTCTCAGTAACTGCTAACTGCTAACTTATTTTAGAAATTAATATTTCGCCATTTACTAGCGTGCATTGGCGCCACTTTTTGAAGTGTTTCTTTAACTTTAGCAATATTCACATTTGGACCATCACTAAAAATTTGTTCAATTTCATCGGCTTTTGCATCAAAAAAAGTACGCAATAAAAATGAATTTGGTCTTCTGTTATTCATTGCTAAAAATTGCTGTAAAGCATCTACTATTTGTGCTTTCCCCTCTTTAGGGTTATCACTCATAACATCTAAACCTTCCATATGATAGCTATACATTACATTTCTAAACTCTTTAAAAGTAGGTGAAAGCACATTGTCTATAAGTGCATATCTACTTTGTAAACCATCTTCAATTTTCCACCCTTTATAATTTTCTTGTTGTGAATAATTAACAATTGTTTGAGCTTGTTTGTAATATGAATCGCCACCTTTTTCTGAAAAAGAATCGGCATCCAAAGCTAAAATCATATAAACATGGAATGCTAATACCGACACCAAATTTGACTCGAATTGATTTTCATTAAACGTTAAGTTTTGAAACTCTAAATACCTAAACGTAAAATTTTTATCATTAAAATTGTACAATGGCGTACTATATGACGAACCAAAAACTGGGCGAGACGTTTGTACTTGCAGTGTAGCTTTAAAGGCTTCTCCATTAACCTCAGCAATATTTATAATCATACTGCAGCTAATACGCTCTTGGGTAGAGAAAACTTTATTCGTCCACTTGGTATTGTTTACAAATTCGGTTAATTGTTTTTCTAAAGTTGTAAAAACGGGTAAATTCTCATTACCAGTTTGTTGAGCATTAATTACAATACTACAATTTAATTCTTGCGAAAAACCATTAATACCAAAACATAATAGTAAAATAATTATAACGTTACGCATCAATTTGTTTTATAATTTCATTCAATAAATCTTTAGCAACATCTGCTTTAGATTTTAATTTAAATTCTGTTATGGTGTCTTTATCGTCAATAAAAGTAACTTTATTGGTTTCACTTTTAAAACCAGCTCCTTTATCGTTTAACGAATTTAAAACAATTAAATTTAAATTCTTTCTTTTTAGTTTTCCTTTTGCATTTTCAAGCTCATTGTTGGTTTCTAAAGCAAAACCTACCAAATATTGCTGTTTTTTAATGTGTCCTAAAGATTCTAAAATATCTTTAGTTTTCTCTAACTCTAAAGTTAACGTAGGTTCTTTCTTTTTTATTTTTTGAGAAGCTACTTTTTTTGGTTTAAAATCTGCAACAGCGGCAGAAAGTATAGCAACATCAACATCTTTAAAATACTTGTGCACTTCATCATACATCTCTTGCGCACTAACAACGGGAACTATATTTATAAATGCATGTGATGCTTTTTCATGAGTTGGCCCCGTAATTAAAATAACCTCTGCACCAAGATTAGCAGAAGCTTTTGCTATTTCGAAACCCATCTTTCCGCTGGAATGATTTCCAATAAAACGAACAGGGTCTATAGCTTCGTAAGTTGGACCAGCAGTAATTAATATTTTTTTTCCGCGAAGTGGAAGTTTTCCTAAAATATCATTTTCAATAAATGCAACAATATCTTCAGGTTCTGCCATTCTACCCTCACCTACTAAACCACTAGCAAGCTCGCCACTTGTAGCAGGAATCATAACATTTCCAAAAATCTTTAGTTTTTCAAATGATTGTAAAGTAGATGGGTGTTTGTACATGTCTAAATCCATTGCTGGTGCAAAATACACTGGGCATTTTGCCGATAAATACGTAGCTAACAATAAATTGTCGCTCGTACCATTCGCCATTTTAGATAACGTATTTGCTGTTGCTGGTGCAATAATGAATATATCTGCCCAAAGCCCTAAATCTACATGATTATTCCAAACGGCATTATCATCTTCTTCATTTTTAAAAGATGAATAAACAGGATGTTTTGAAAGAGTTGATAAGGTTAATGGTGTAACAAAATCTTTTGAAGATGGCGTCATTACAACTTTTACGTTTGCGCCCGATTTTATAAATAACCTTACTAATGAAGCTGACTTATAAGCGGCAATACCAGCAGTTATGCCTAATAGTATATTTTTGCCGCTTAATATTGACATATTAAATATTATTCCTGAGAATCTTCCTCAGTATTTCTGTGATAAATTTTATCTGTTAACCATTCTTGAACAGCTAACGCATGAGGTTTTGGAAGTTTTTCGTAAAACTTAGAAACTTCTATTTGCTCTTTATTTTCAAAAATTTCTTCAAGACTATCATTATAAGTAGCAAATTCTTCTAACTTATTAATTAGTTCTTTTTTAATTTCCGAATTAATTTGTTCAGCACGTCTAGCAATAATTGAAATTGACTCGTAGATATTCTCTGTTGGTTCATCAATTTGATTTCTATCGTATGTTACTGTTGTAACGGGAGCGTTGATTTTTTTATAATCCATGTTATAGTTATTTAGCTTTTAGTGCTGTAATTTTTTAATTCTTCTTCAATATCAGTTGCCATATTTTCCACATCATTTATATACTTAGAATTTGAGTATTTTTCTTTAAACGTGGTATAATATGTTTTTGCTGTTTCTAATCTATTTTGTTTTTTATATTCTACACTATTAATAGCGAGTTTAAATGCCGAATCTAATTTATAAAACATAGCATCTTCTCTTAATGAAGAGCCTGGAAATTCAAATACAAAATTATCAAACGATTTTATAGATGCTTGAAAATCTGATATTAAATTATATTGCTTAGCAATACTGTATGCTTTTTTTTCTAATTTAAAATCCAACTCCTTTACTAACTCATTAGCTTCAACAAGATATTCAGAATTTGGAAATAAATTTATAAACTCTTGAATTTTCTCTATTGCTTCAGTAGTTTCCGATTGGTCTTTACTATAAATAGGTGACAACATGTAATAACTTTTCACAGCTAAAAATGAAGCTTCTTCTAGTTTTTCACTTTTTGGATAACTAGATGCGAAACGTTCAAAATGATAACCTGAAATATAATAGTCTTTTAATTTATAATAAGACATTGCATTCAAATACATTAATTTTTCAGCTTGTGGTTTTCCTCTGTAACTAGGTACTATTTGTTCAAATAGTCTATTCGCTTTAGCGAACTTACCTTCTTTATATAAGGCTTCACCCATTTTAAACTTTGGAGCTATCTCTTCGTTTTTTATAACTTTTTGATACTCGCTACAAGAGCTAAAAATAGCACAGGTTATTAATATGTAAAAAATCTTCTTCATAAGTTTTTAACAGGATGCAAAATTAAGTTAATAATATGGATTTTAAAAATATATTTTTGTGCTAATTTAATTGTGTGAAACACAGCAACAATAAGGTTTAAGTAATATTTAACATTAGGTAAACTGTTTTACAAAAGCGCCTATTTTTTCTTTTAGCTGATTTGACGCTGGTACTAAAGGCAATCTCACCGTATTCTCACATAAATTTAGAGCTTCCAAAACAGCTTTAATTCCCGCTGGATTATTCTCTTCAAAAATATATCCTACAACATCCATTAATTTAAAATGAATTTCATAGGATGCTTTCGATTTACCTTTTAATCCTAAACGAATCATTTCAGAAAATTGTGTTGGAAACCCTTGCCCAATTACTGAAATCACACCTGCTCCACCTGCTAAAACTATAGATAAAGCCAAATCGTCATCGCCAGAAATCACTAAAAAATCTTCTGGTTTATTTTTTAATAACTGTAAATATTGAGAAACATTGTTTCCAGCTTCTTTAACAGCTATTATGTTTTTAAAATCGTTTGCTAAACGGATTGTAGTATCTACATCTATGTTTTTAGATGTTCTTCCTGGAACATTATATACAATAATATTTACAGGTGATGCCTCAGAAATTGCTTTAAAATGCTGATAAATTCCTTCTTGTGTTGGTTTGCTATAATATGGTGAAACAGATAAAAGCGCATCAATATCACTTAAATCTGTAGTTTTTATTTCTTCAATAACTGAAGATGTGTTATTACCACCAATACCTAAAACCAATGGCAAACGCCCCTTATTTGCTTTAGAAATCGTTTTAATAACGTCCTTTTTTTCCTGTTTCGTTATAGTAACGCTTTCTCCTGTTGTTCCACAAATTACAAGATAATTGATTCCATTATCAATATTATAATTAACAATATTTGCCAATGCATCGTGATTTATACTTAAGTCTGAATTAAATGGTGTAACCAAAGCAACTCCAGTTCCTAGAAACTTACTATTCATTTTAAATTTTATTTAATATAGTTAGGTATTTATATAGTTCTTCTTTAAATACGTTGAATTCTTTTAAATTGGTTTTTATAATTAAATCGTTTAATCGTTCATCAGTTTTTAAAATTCCGATTTTAAACTCTGCCTTAGACTTTGCTGTTAGCAACTTTAACTCTATATCTTCTGTTGAGTAGTAACTAATTAAAGCATCAAATTTAGTATCTAAAAATTCTTGCAATTCTAAATTTTTAATAATTCCTTTCCAACCAAAATCTTTAGGATTAAAACAAACATCCCACGAATTAGGTTTATCTTTTTCACTAGCCGAAAACGCAATTACTTTAAGCTTATTTGGACGCACTTTTATATGTGTTGCCAAATCTCTAAACAAGTCAAAATCATCAACTTCATCAATATTTAAGATAACACCTAAACTTACTATCTTACTATCATCAACGTTTATTTTACGCTGCGACAACAATTTGTTTAAGTACTTTTTATTAGATTTTTCTTTAAAACCCTTTAAAATCATTTATCTTTATACTTTGCACAAAGGTAGCAAAAGTACATTCAAAAAACTTGTTTAATATATGAGGTTTACATATTTATTTATTTTGTTAAATTTTTTAATTTTTTCTAGTTGTAAACAAGAAAAGTCTCATCTCACAAAAATTGAAGGCAAACGTATTGATATTAATGATAGCATCATTGGAAGTTCAGAGATTGAAGATTATATTAAACCTTTTAGGGATAGAATTGAAAAAGATTTAGATAGTGTTTTAGCATATTCTAAACATGACTACAATAAAAATGATGGCGATTTAAACACAGCTGTTGGTAACTTTATGGCAGATGCTGTTTATAGCGAATCTAACCCAATTTTTAAAACCAGAACTGGTAAAAATATAGATATGGTTTTACTAAATCATGGTGGTATTCGTTCTGCTATATCTAAAGGAAACTTATCTGCAAGAACCGCATATCAATTAATGCCTTTTGAAAACAGCATTGTAGTTGTTGCACTTAAAGGAACACAAATTGATAGTTTAATTACTTATTTGCGCAAAGCGAAAAGAGCACATCCTATCTCTAAACTTAAACTACATGTTGATAAAGATTTCAATACTATTGAAGCTACTATTAATGGAGAAGAAATTGATGCATCAAAAACGTATTATGTAGCAACCAACGATTATTTATATAATGGTGGAGATAGAATGACATTTTTTCAAACGAATGATAGTTTATATGTATTAAAATATAAAATTAGAAATGCACTAATTGATAACTTTAAAAAAGTAGATACTATTAATCCAGTAATTGATGATAGATTCATTCAAATAAATTAATTTCCTCAAAAATGAAACGAAGACATTTTATACAACAAGCATCAGCTGGAACCGCTTTAGTAACACTTGGTAGTTTGGGTTTGCAATCTTTTATAACAGCACCAAAAACTTCAAAAATCACCATTTTACACACTAATGATGTACATAGTCATATTGATGCCTTTGGACCAGAAGATGGCAGAAACGCGAATAAAGGAGGCGTTGCAAGAAGAGCTACTTTAATTGAATCTATTAGAAACGAAAATCCAAACACTCTTTTATTAGATGCTGGTGATATTTTTCAAGGAACACCTTACTTTAATTATTATGGTGGCGAATTGGAATTTAAACTTATGAGCAAATTAAAATATGATGCATCAACTATTGGTAATCATGATTTTGATAATGGTATAAACGGTTTATATGCTCAATTCCCCCATAAAAACTTTGAGTTTATTACTGCTAATTACGATTTTTCAAATACTATTCTTGATACACACACAAAGCCATATAAAATCTTCAAAAAAGATGGTATTAAAATTGGAGTTTTTGGCTTAGGTATTGAACTTGATGGTTTAGTTGCCAAAATGATGTATAAAGAAACTAAGTATTTAAACCCCATTGAAATGAGTCAGGAAATGACTCGTATTTTAAAAGTTGATGAACAATGTGATTTAATCATTTGTTTATCGCATTTAGGTTATAATTATAGAAATAATGAAACTAAAATAAGTGATTTAAAACTTGCTGCTGCAACAAAAGACATTGACCTAATTATTGGTGGACACACGCACACATTTTTACCAAAACCAACAGTAACCAAAAATATTGAAGGCAAAAATATGCTTGTAAATCAAGTTGGTTGTTATGGTCTTTATCTTGGTAGAATAGATTTTCATTTTGATGCAGATAAAAATAAAGCTGCTAGCGGAACATCTATAATTGTTTAAGCAAAAACAGCATCCGAAGTAAAAGTTTTTTGTATCATTTGGTTTTTATTTTCCTCCATTATATAGTTGAAAAATAAATATAGTCCGATAGCATATATTACACGCTCTAACATTACAAAACTCCAGTTATAAATGTAATACATACTTACATAATTTAATACTGTAGAAAACACTAAACATAATACTGCAAGTAAAAACAGTATAGATGGTTTGGTGTCTTTATTCAAATATTTACCAAATGCAAAAAAGGTTAACAAAATTAAAGTAACACTCTTTATCCCAAATAAAAGCACTTCAACACTGTCAGGAACAACCGCTTTCAAGAGCCCGTAAAGTGTATATAAAAAATAGCCGTTTATTAAAAAGATTAATAACAAATATACACCTACAACTTTATCAACTTTAAAAAAGTTGAATTTTGATATTATCACACCTAACAAACACATATAACTTAAAAAGTACAAAACAGTAGACGCCTTGATAAACATATCGCTTTCGAAAAAAGTTACAGAAATATCTCCCAAAAAGGAAAATAAAAAGAATGAAATGAATGGAATGCCTAAAAACTTATTTTTCATGAAAAAGAAAATAAGGAATATAGGAATAAATAAGGCTTTTGTAGATTGTAAAAGTAATGCATCTTCACTATAAGGTACAATTACATTTATTGTTATTAAAAGTAATAAAGCACAAAAAAACACCTTATTAAAGTCAAATGAAATCCAATTTTTCATGGTAAAAATATAAGTAGGTTAAAACGAATATATAAAATATATTCAATTATAACGGAAAAATCATGTGCTTCATTTATTAATTTAATAAAACAATTGAAGAGTAATTATTAAAAAACGTTCAAGCTCTTAAGCTCTTCAGTTATAAAATTGTAATTTATCAAACCATGAAAAAATATTTATCTTTAGCTTTAAGATTAATTGTTGCTGTTATTTTAATTCAAACATTACGTTTTAAATTTACAGCACATCCAGATAGCGTATATATTTTCGAAAAAGTTGGATTAGAACCAATTGGGAGAATTAGTATTGGTATTCTAGAGCTTATAGCAAGTATTTTACTTCTTATACCAAAAACAATTTGGATTGGATCTACACTTACATTAGGAATTATTGGTGGTGCAATTTTTATGCATTTAACACAATTAGGTATTAATATAAACAATGATGGAGGTGTTTTATTTATTACTGCTATAATTACATTTTTACTTGCTGCAATAATACTTTTTATACACAGAAAAGGTATTCCATTTATAAAACTACAATAAAATTATTCTTCAAAAACATACTCTTTTACACCGTTATTTTTAAGATTTGCTTGTTTAAAAAAGAAATAAAATGCTATAACTGCTAAAGTTGTAGCTAAAAAGTTAAGGAATGCTTTATTTGAAATATACATGTACGCTATATCAATAACTTCAGAAAACACAATAGCCAATGAACCAATAAATAAGTATAACGCCTTTTTATTATCTCTGTAAAAGTAATTTATTAAAGCTACCGAAAGGACTGATAACATTACAATATTATACACCAACTCCATATAATATTCGTTTATAATTTCTACATAAGGATTCACAATAACCTGTAAAACATATACTATATATATATTTAATGCAGTTAAAACCAAAATATGTAATTTAAAATTTCGTAAAACATGAGAAACAGAAACCGACTTAGAAATTTCTAGCAATAAAAATAAGTAGGCGAATAGATATAAAGCGTTTCCTAAATAGTAGTTTAATAAATAAGGTATTTTATCTTCAATCAGCAACATTAAATCAGAAACTGAAAAACAAAGTAAAAACAAAGTAAAAAACAAAGATTTTCTTTTAATAAATATAAAATAAGCAATAGCTATAATTGGTAATATTAATGCTCTAAATATTGCAGATAAATTATCGTTCCCAGTAAATTGAAAAAAAACTGAGAGAATATAAACTAATATAATGCAACCTATTATGGCTTTTGATTTGTACATGACAACAATTTATTATTGATGCACAAATATAACATTATTTTACAATTAAACGACAAAAAGATACTTTTTATCGATAAATAATGCATTTATTTTATTTTTTGTAAGAATTTATTCTCACTAATTAATAATATATCTAATTGTTGAGCTTTAAGTTTTTTACTTGGTCCCATATTGTTACCTGCTACAATGTAACTCGTTTTAGAAGAAATAGAACTACTAACTTTACCTCCATTATCTTCTATTAGCTTTTTAAGTTCATTCCTAGAAATAGTTTCAAAAACTCCAGTAACAACAATAATATCACCTTTTAATAGGGTTGTTTGACCTATTAATTCTTCTGCTGAAACTTCTAATTGAACTCCAAATTGTTTTAATCTATTAATAATTGCTCTGTTTTCTTCCGACTGAAAAAACGTAACTACACTTTCTGCAATCCTTACTCCTATTTCATCTACATTAATTAAATCTTCTCCTGAGACTTCTGCTATAGCATCAATGCTTTTATAATGCTTTGCTAATTTTTTGGCTACTGTTTCTCCAACATAACGAATTCCCAATGCAAACAAAACACGTTCAAACGGAATGTTAACAGACTCAGCAATACCTTGAATTAAATTATCAGCACTTTTTTCAGCCATTCGTTCTAACGGAATAACTTGCTCTTTTGTTAATTCATATAAATCAGAATAATTATTTATCAATCCTTCATTAACTAACAAAGCCACAGTTTCTCCACCCAAACCATCAATATCCATTGCTTTTCTTGAAATATAATGTTGAATACGACCAATTATTTGAGGATTACAACCATTATAATTCGGACAATAATGCTTTGCATCACCATCTTGTCTCACAAGTTCCGTTTCACATTCTGGACAATGTGTAATATATTGTGTTGGCACAGACCCCAACTGGCGTTTACTTAAATCGACTCCTAATATTTTGGGAATAATTTCGCCACCTTTTTCAACAAACACCACATCTCCTTCTCTAATATCTAGTTTTTCAATTTGGTCTGCGTTATGTAAAGACGCGCGTTTTACAGTAGTTCCTGCCAACTCAACAGGTTCTAAATTAGCAACAGGAGTAATAGCACCAGTACGACCAACTTGATACGTAATTGTATTTAATATGGTAGCTACACGTTCTGCCTTAAATTTATATGCCATTGCCCAACGTGGTGATTTAGCTGTATAACCCAATTCTTCTTGCTGTTGTAAATCATTCACTTTTATAACAACTCCATCGGTTTCATAAGGTAAATCATGACGATGTACATTCCAGTAATCAATAAATTCTAAAACTTCATCAATTGAATTTGTGAGTTTTGCTGCATCTGGAACTTTAAAACCCCATTGTCTTGCTTTATCTAAACTATCGAATTGTGTATTAACACCAAGTTTAGACCCTGCTAAATTATAGAGTAAACACTCCAACGGGCGTTTTGCAACTTCTGCACTATCTTGTAATTTTAAACTTCCTGAAGCTGTATTTCTAGGATTTCGATAAGGTTCTTCTCCTATTTCAATACGTTCTTCATTCATTTTATTAAAACCTTCAAACGGCAACACAATTTCCCCGCGAATATCAAACTTTGAAGGAAAATCTCCTTTTAGCTGAAGCGGAACTGATTTGATAGTTTTTATATTTGCAATCACATTATCGCCTTGAAATCCATCGCCTCTTGTTACTGCTTTCAATAAAACACCATTTTCGTAAGTTAAACTTATTGAGGCTCCGTCGTATTTTAACTCACAAGTATATTGAATGTCACCATCTACTAATTTTTTAATTCGGGTTTCCCAACCTTCTAAATCTTCTTTAGAATATGAATTATCCAACGAATACATACGATGCTCATGCGGAATAGTTTCAAAATTTTTAGTGACCGTTCCTCCTACACGTTGCGATGGTGAATTAGCATCAAAAAATTCTGGATATTTTTCTTCCAATTCTTGAAGTTCTTTCAACTTTATATCAAAATCATAATCGGATATTGTTGCATTATCTAAAACGTAATAATTATAGTTGTGTTCACGTAATTCTGTGCGTAAAATTTCTATTTGTTGTTGAATGCTACTCATTAATTTAATTGCCCTTTTATCATTCTATCTTTTTTAAAGATATCTTGTTTTAATTCTATATTTTTAAAATTGTTGTTCTTTAATAGCTGAATCATATCATTTCCAAGGTCTTCATTAATTTCAAAAAACAGCAATCCATTTTTATTCAATCTCTTTTTAGCAAATTCTATAATCGCTTTATAAAATTGTAACGGATTATCATCATTCACAAACAATGCTAAATGTGGTTCATTATTTAAAACATTACTTTTCATGTGTTGCTTTTCTTGCTTTCTAACATATGGAGGATTGGATACTATAAAATCAAACTTATGAGATACTGAAACAAGTTCAGCATGACAAAGAATATCAGCTTCAATAAACTCAACAGCAACATTGTTTAATTCCGCATTTATTTTTGCAACTTTTAACGCTTCCGCGGAAACGTCTAAAGCATATACTTTAGCATTTAGTAATTGTTTAGCTAACGAAATTGCGATACAACCACTTCCTGTTCCAATATCTAAAATTCTAAATTCTGAACCCAGATTCTTAAATTCTTTAATTAACCAATCTACTAATTCTTCTGTTTCTGGTCTTGGAATTAACGTATGTTTATTCACTTTAAAAGGCAATCCATAAAACTCGGTTTTACCTAATATATATTGTATTGGCTCTTCTTGTTTTAAAGCTTCTAAGGCTTTTAAAAGTTCTACAATATTTTCAACTGCAAAGTCAGAATCTAAAGCCAACTGTATTCTAGAAATGTTATAGTACGTTTCTATTAATATAAAAAAGAAACTATTTACTTCTTCTTTTCCATAAATAGCATCTAACTCTTGATGAAACGTATTTTGAATATTTTTTAGTCTCATAAATCTTTTATCATCCAAACACCACAAGCATGATGTCCTGTATTTCCTAAAGCGCTTTTTAAATGTTTAAACCCAGAGTTTTCGTAAATATGAATTGCTGCTTTAAGTTGCGGAGCCGATTCTAAATAACATTGTTTATAACCCAAATCTATTGCCGATTGCATACATTTTTTGAACATTAACTTACCATAACCTTTACCTCTTATTTTTGGAGAAAAATACATTTTTTGAATCTCGCATACATCAGCTTCAAAATCTTTTAAAGGCTTAATACCGCCACCGCCTAAAATTTCCCCATTATTATCTATTACGTAATAAACATCATTATTATTTTGATAAGATTCAAACATTCGTGGGGTTTCATTATCTGAATATGCTGTTCCTTCTAACGGAATTTTAAACTCATGAAAACAAGCTCTAATAATTTGCTCAATTTGCACATTATCTTCTGGCTTAATTTCTCGAATAACAATAGTATCTTTGTTCACTTTAAAACTACCTTTTTACAAAAGTGAAGATACATAAACTAAAAAAATGAAAATGAAAAGACTTATAATCTTATCAACAATATGCATTACTTTTTTAAGCTGCTCGGTTAACGAAAAACCAGAGTTTTTAAGAGTTGAAAATATTAAAGTTTTAGAATCAACATCAAAATATATAACATTTACAGCCGATGCTTTATTTATTAATCCGAATGATATTGGTGGCGAATTAAAATCTGATGGTATAAAAGTATATGTAAACGATAATGAAATGGCTACCGTTACAACCGAAAGTTTTAAAGTACCAGCAAAAAAAGAATTTACAATTCCACTGAAAGCAAATATTCCTACCGATAGTATTTTTAGTAATAAAAACTTAGGAGGATTACTAAGTAGTCTGTTTAGTAAAAAGTTAAAAGTGCAATATAAAGGCTCTATTAAATATAACGTTTTAGGGTTTTCGTATACTTATGATATTGATAAAACTGAACAAGTGAAAATTAAATTGTAGTTTTTTTGACTAATCACAAAACATATATTAAACGTTGTTTAGAAATTGCCAAAAATGGTTTAGGCTCAACACGTCCTAACCCAATGGTTGGTAGCGTAATTGTACATAATAACAAAATTTTATGCGAAGGTTTTACTAGTAAATACAGTGGAAATCATGCAGAAGTAAATGCCATTAACTCTGTTGCAAACAAATCGCTATTAAAAGAATCTACATTATATGTTACTTTAGAACCTTGTTCGCATTTTGGAAAGACACCGCCTTGTAGCGACCTAATTATTAAACACAACATACCAAACGTTATTATTGGTTGTTTAGATGATAACATAAAAGTCGCAGGAAAAGGCATCGAAAAACTTAAGAACTCTGGTTGCAATGTAACAGTTGGAGTTTTAGAAGATGAATGCAAAAAACATCACAAACGATTCTTTACATTTCACAATAAAAAACGACCATACATTATATTAAAATGGGCAGAAACTATTGATGGCTTTATAGCTCCAGAAACTAAAAACGAACAAAAACCTATTTGGATTACAAATGAATTTTCTAGACAATTAGTTCATAAATGGCGTACTGAAGAACAAGCGATTTTAGTGGGCACAAATACTGTTTTACAAGATAATCCCACATTAACAGCAAGAAATTGGGTTGGCAAAAACCCTATTAGAGTTCTTATTGATAAAAATGAAAAATTTTCAAAAGACTTTAATATTTTTAATGATGAAGCTAAAACAATTATCATTTCAAATAACAATATTGATTTCACTAAAAATATAGCAAGTCAAATTTGTAATGTTCTATTTGAAAAAAATATAAATTCTATTATTATTGAAGGTGGCGCAAAAACGCTTCAAACATTTATAGATGAAAATCTTTGGGATGAAGCACGAGTTTTTACTGGTAACATTCAATTTAACAATGGCGTAAAATCACCTAGCTTTTCTGGACAGTTAATTTCTGAAGAAAAAATTGATTCTGATATTTTAAAATTTTACATGAATGATTAAAACCCTCATTTTCGATTTTGGCAACGTCTTTATTAATTTAGATGAAGAAAGTGCTATGAAAAACACACTTAATTTATTAGAAATTGATTCGCTTTCTGAAGAGATGATAGCGTTTAATAGTTTTTACGAACAAGGCTTAATTTCTACCGATGAGATTTTAGAATTTTATTCAAAGAACTTTCCTAAGCATTCAAAAAAAAATTTAATTGACATTTGGAATTTCATGCTGAAAGATTTCCCTAAACATCGCTTAGACTTTCTTCAAGGTTTGAAAAAAGAAAAGAAATACAACCTTATTCTTTTAAGCAATACTAATGAACTTCATATTAATTGGATAAAAGAAAACATTTTATTTTATGAAGATTTTAAAAATTGTTTTGATGCTTATTATTTGTCGCATGAAATCAATTTAAGCAAACCAAACAAAAGTATTTATGAATTCGTTTTAAATGAAAACACTTTAAAAGCAAACGAATGCCTTTTTGTAGATGATAGAAAAGGCAATACAAATACTGCTGATTTATTAGGTATAAAAGTTTGGAATATTAATCCTAAAAACGAAGATGTGTCAGATTTGTTCAAAATAAAAAACAAATTATTCTAATTCTTTTGACAGAAAAAGACACATATAAAACTATTAACATTCCTTCTGAGTCTGTATTATTTAAAGATAAAAACAGTAAATTTTTTGGTTACGCATTTCCTATTTCTACTTTAGAAAACGTAAAAACTCATATAGAAAAATTAAAAAAAGAACATCACGCAGCAAGACATTGGTGTTACGCTTATCAATTAGGAACAGAAACTATTGAATATCGTGCCAATGATGATGGAGAACCTAATAATTCCGCAGGCATGCCTATTTACGGGCAAATTCAATCATTTGGAGTTACCAATATATTAATTGTAGTAGTGCGTTATTTTGGCGGTGTTAAACTTGGTGTTGGCGGATTAATAAATGCCTATAAAACTACGGCTCAAATGGCTTTAGAACATTCAAAAATTTTAGAAAAAACAATTAATATAGAATACTTAATTAGGTTTGATTACAAAAACATGAATACGGTAATGCGCATAATAAAGGAGAAGCATTTAAATATTATTAATCAAACGTTAGAAATGGATTGCCAAATCACTATATCGGTAAGAAAAAAAGATGCTCAATCAATCTTTGAAATTTTTAATCGTCTTTTTGAAATAAACATTAAAAAAAATTAAAATTCATCTTTTAATGTGTCTAAAATATATTTTGGTACACGAGTTGGTCTATTAGTCTTCGTATCTATAAACACTAAAATAGTAGACGCTGTTGTTACAATTTCGCCCTTTTCATTAGTAATTTCATATTCAAATTCAATCTTCGCCGACGGCCTATTTTTCAGTTGAGTTTTTACATTAATTACATCATCGTAACCTATTGATTTTTTATAGTTTATGCTTAAAGAAACAACAGGTAACATAATACCGTTTGCTTCCATATATTTATAAGACACGCCAAATTTCCGTAACCATTCGATACGTCCCATTTCTAGATATAATGCGTAATTCCCATGATAAACGACACCCATTTGGTCAGTTTCACCATATCTCACTCTTATTTGTATTTCGTCGATTTTCATTCGCTATATTAAATATTTTTTTGTAGTTTCGGCTACGGCTTAAACATGCAAAAAAAAATCTTAATATTCAATAGCAAATGATTTTTTTTTTAAGAATTTTGTTCACATATTTGCTAAACTATTTTGGGGAAGAGAATTTTAGTTTCTCTATTCAATAAGACTAACTAACCACTATAAAATTAAAACATGAGTGTAACTGCGCAAACGGTATGGAATAATTGTCTTGAATTCATAAAGGATAATATTCAACCGCAAGCATATAAAACTTGGTTTGAACCAATTACTGCAGTTAAGCTTACTGATAATGTACTTAGTATTCAAGTACCAAGTAAATTCTTTTACGAATGGCTTGAAGAACACTACGTAAAAATCTTAAAAGTTTCATTAACAAAAGAGTTAGGCGAGAAAGCTAAACTTGTTTACATTATTAAAATGGAAAACACGTATGGCAATAAACAACCGTTTACTGAAAAAATTCCAAGCGCAAACAGAATCTCTGTAAAACCACAAGAAGTTGATATTCCATTTAATAATAAAAACCCAGAATTAAGAAACCCATTCGTAATTCCTGGTATTAGAAATGTAAAAATTGAATCGCAACTAAATCCAAATTATAGTTTTGAGAATTTCTTAGAAGGTGATTCTAACCGTTTAGCACGTAGCGCAGGATTAGCTGTTGCTGCAAAACCAGGTGGAACATCGTTTAATCCATTACTTATTTTTGGTGGTGTTGGTTTAGGAAAAACACATTTAGCGCATGCTATTGGTGTTGAAATTAAAGATAAATATCCTGAAAGAACGGTTTTATATATTTCGGCCGAAAAATTCACACAACAATATATAGAGTCTGTTAAGAAAAATAATAGAAATGATTTTATTCATTTTTATCAAATTATAGATGTTTTAATTATTGATGACGTTCAATTCCTTTCAGGAAAAACAGGAACTCAAGATGTTTTCTTTCATATTTTCAATCATTTACATCAAAACGGAAAGCAAGTCATTTTAACTAGTGATAAAGCTCCTGTTGATATGCAAGATATTGAACAACGTTTATTATCTCGTTTTAAATGGGGTCTTTCAGCAGAATTACAAACTCCAGATTTTGAAACACGCGTATCTATATTAAAAAATAAATTATATAGAGATGGTGTTGAAATGCCAGATGACATTATTGAATATGTTGCAAAAAACATCAAAACTAATGTTAGAGAATTAGAAGGTGCTATTATTTCATTAATTGCACAATCATCTTTCAATAAAAAAGAGATTACTATTGATTTAGCGAAACAAATTGTCGAAAAATTTGTTAAGAATACAAAACGCGAAGTTTCAATAGATTATATACAAAAAGTGGTGTCGGATTATTTCCAAATGGATATTGAAACCTTACGCTCTAAAACACGAAAACGCCATATTGTTCAAGCTAGACAATTAGCTATGTTTTTTGCTAAAAAACTAACAAAGGCATCATTAGCCAGTATTGGTTCTCAAATCGGGAAACGTGACCACGCAACAGTTTTACACGCTTGTAAAACTGTAGATAATTTATCTTCAACTGATAAACAATTCAGAAAATACGTTGAAGACATTCATAAAAAACTTACTGTTTAAAATTACTTTTCAATGACTAAAATTCTAATGGTATGTTTGGGGAACATTTGTCGCTCACCATTAGCCGAAGGTATTTTAAAATCTAAGCTTCCCACAAATAAATTTATAGTAGATTCTACTGGAACTGCCAACTATCATGTAGGTAATTCTCCCGATAAACGTTCAGTTGCCGTTGCAAAAAAGTATGGTCTAGATATTTCAAATTTAAAAGGAAGACAATTCAGTGCATCTGATTTTGATACGTTTGATGTTATTTATGTAATGGACTCATCAAATTATGATAATGTTATAGCTTTAACAAGAAACGAGGAAGATTTTACCAAAGTAAGATTCATTCTAAATGAAATATATCCCAATCAAAATTATGATGTTCCAGACCCATATTATGGTGGAAAAGATGGTTTTGAAAATATCTATAAAATGCTAGATGAAGCATGCGATTTAATAGCTGAAAAATTACTTTAAACTAAAATTCATCAAATATTTTGTGCTTTTAATATAAAAATTCAAAATTTTATCAGGCGGACATATTTTTTGCAGACTGAAATAGGTTATATAGAACATAACAGAAGCCCTTATACACAAATACTCGACAATTCATTTAGTGGTAATTGGATATCATTTGGAGAAAATAACAGTGGAAATATTTATATTTCTAGATCTAATAGGTCAAATATTTAAAATTACAGATGATAATTTAAGTATAGACAATTATGAGAGAAGTCAGTTTAAAATGTATCCAAATCCAGTAAAAAAGAACTTACAATCACTTTAAAAAACTCTGCAACAAACATTAGCACTATTACTGTTTATAATTTACAAGGTAAATTAATTAAGAAAATTAAATCTATACAGAATAATACTATAAAAGTATCTACTCAAATTATTAGTAAAGGCATATATTTGGTTGAAGTTACCGAAACCAGTGGTAACAAAAACTTAAAAAAATTGAATATAATTTAAGAATGAATTCTACCATAGGAAAACTATACCTTATACCTACAACTTTAGGAGATAATGCACCTCTTGAGGTTTTACCAATATCAGTAAAAAAAATTATTGAACAAATTGATACTTACATTGTTGAAAATGAAAAAACAGCAAGACGATTTATAAAAAAAATCAGCTCGGGTAAATCTCAATCAGTTTTAGAAATGTTTCATTTAAATAAGTTTACTGATGAAAGTGAGTTACCAAATTTTTTAGAACCTTGTTTAAAAGGTGTAAATGTTGGGCTTTTATCAGAAGCTGGTTGTCCTGGTGTTGCAGACCCAGGTGCAGATATTGTGAAATTAGCACATCAAAAAAACATAAAAGTAGTGCCTTTAGTTGGACCATCTTCTATTTTAATGGCAGTTATGAGTTCTGGAATGAATGGGCAAAACTTCGCCTTTAATGGCTACTTACCTATTGATAGAGGTGAAAGAAAAAGTGAACTTAAACGTTTAGAGCGCTTGTCTTTTGAGCGTAATCAATCTCAAATATTTATTGAAACTCCATACAGGAATAATAAAATGTTAGAAGATATTTGCAATGCTTTAGAAAACAACACAGATGTTTGTGTTGCTTGCGATATAACTTTATCTACAGAGTTTATAAAAACACAAACTGCAAACGTATGGAAAAAAAACATGGTAGACCTTCATAAAAGACCTACCATATTTATTATTTATAAAAGCTAAAAACTATATTACCTTTGCTTTCTTATTCGGTTTTACAGAAGAAGTATCATAACCAGAAAATCGTTTCATATAATACTGAACTGTGGTTCCGTAACCATCTGCAAAGTTATTAATACCATAACTTCTTAAATATTTTTTAACGCTTCCTGGACCAGCTAAATGTGCCGCAGCCAAAATGCCAGACTCAGTAACAACAGTACCATTAATACGCTTACCAACAAAATTTTTAATATCCCGTCGCAAAATCCATTTATTTCTTGAAGTATTGGCAATAAAAGCTTTTTCTTGTAATACTGGATTCTTTAAAAATTGTTGTGGATTTCTAATTCCAATCATTTTTAAAGTTTCTTTACCAAATTGGTATTTTCCTAAATACCCAAATGTATTTACAGAAAAATAGTTACCTCTAGATTCTTTAAAAGCTAAAGCTTCTTTAAATCCAACAAATGATTTCTCTAAGTATGGAGAAAACGATTTGTTTAGTTCATTTGACGCTAAAACATTATCATTAATGTTCTCGTCTTGACTTACAGTATAATGTAACTCTAAGCCAGCTGTTGAATATTTACTCATATCTAACGTTTCATCAGATGAAAACGATACATACAATAACATAATTATTGTAAGTGCTAGGGTTAAGTAACTTGCAATATTCTTTGTCATAATTTTAAATTTCTTCAGTATATTTCATGAAAAATATACTTGAAAATTTGAGCCTGCAAAATTACACCTTTTTTACAAAACATCAAAACTACTCGATTAATGACTAATTTTAATTGTAGAATAGATGAAATGCAGCACCTTTTTTACTAAATTCTAATGTTGGAAATGGTATTTTTATCATATCAAAAATGTCAAAAATAGACCTCAATATCTTAGAATTAGTTCTAATATTATGTAAATTTACATCAAAACTTAAATAGAACTGTCGATGCCTTTCAGTATTTGTTAACAACTGATTGTCAACATCTTTTAGACCAGTTAGCATCCCGTTAGCACCATAGCCTACGGCAATATTCAACCATTTTGGGATTTTACTTTCTTTAAAAAACGAATGCAAATTTGCACTTAACCAATACGTTTGCCCATTATAATCCTTTAAAACTTGTTCTAAAAAACTATCTCCTAGCTTATCTGGTCGTTGTGCAGCATATTTAGTTTGATGAAAAGAAAATTTTAATGCTATACGTTGCTCCTTCCAAAGTAATTCTTGACCAATATATAAACCAGTTCCTGATGCATTTGCTAAAACATCTCCCCAAGAAAAGCCCCATTCTTGCGAATAACCGTCTAAAACTTCAACAGCAGTTAAAAAACCAAAGCCTAAAGTCGCACCGTAAATTAGCTGGTCTTTTTCGCTAACACTACTCCAATTTAATACCTGTGCTCCATGTTTCCCTATTTGATAAGATGAAAACACATGCCCCAGTTTATCCATTTGCAACCATTCATCATTATCATTTACTGTATGAAATTTAGAACGCTCAAAATCGGCATACCACAATTGATTTAAACCCACTATAGACAAAGTAGCAATTGAAACTTCTGTAATAACAACAGCGTTTCGTCTAGGTTTGTTTAAAGAATCACTTGGTGTTAAAAAAGAATCGAGTTTAGATTGCGAATAAGAAAAAGATATTAAAAATAGAAATAGATATTTTACAATAGATTGCTTCACTATTTATTTATGCCTTGAGATGATAAATATCTATGATAAGATCTTGCGTTTACATTATGTTGCGATAATGTTTTTGCAAACTTATGAAATCCAAAATGTTTAGCATCCGCAGCAAAATAAAGGTATTTATGCTTTTCAAAATTTAAAACGGCATCAATAGCTGAGATATCTGGCATGGCGATTAAACCTGGTGGCAATCCTAAATTCTTATATGTATTATATGGAGAATTAATTTCTTTATGAATATTTAAAACACGTTTAATAACTGTGTTTTTATATTTTGGAAGTTTATACGCTGCAAATTTAAGTGTTGGATCTGCTTGTAAAGGCATTCCAATTCTAATTCTATTCATATAAACACCTGCAATTCTAGGTTGCTCGTTTGCTTGCTTAGATTCTTCGTAAACAATAGATGCCAACGCAATGACTTCATTTTGAGATAAACCAATAGACTTTGCCTTTTCAGTTCTTGAAGTATTCCAAAAACGATTATATTCTTTTAGCATTTTACTTCTAAAACCTTCGGCTGATGTATTCCAATACAACTCATAACTATTTGGCAAATACATCCCTAAAGCAGTAGCTTCATTAAATTTATTTTTAGACAAAAAATCGATGTCTTGCATGGCATTTAAAATGGAAATACTATCTGCTTCAATTTGTATAGCAATACGTCCCGCTAATTTTTCGAATGTATCTTGATTATTAAAAGACACTTTAATTGGTGTATTTTTACTTCGAATGGAATTAATAATATCATTATTATTCATACCTTTTCTTATAGCAAAACGACCCGATTTAATATTAGAAGTATACTTTTTTTGTTTAGCAAGCGCATCAAACTTTTCAATATCTAGTAAAAGTGGTTCCAATTGCTCTCGGACATCATTATATGAATCTGTAGATTTTATATATATATATGCATTATCATTATTAAAGGCTGTATTTGGATTAAACATAGTGCCATATATATAATATGAAAAATATGCTGCTACAACTAAACCTAATAAAACAATAGCCAAAAGTATTTTCTTTATGTACATCTAATTTCTATGTATTAAATGCCCTTTATGGGCTTTATAAGTTGAAATAAATATTCGTTTTTGTAAGAGCCATTAAAGTTAATCCAATCTTTTTTAAGTCCAATTTTTTTAAAACCTTGACTTGTAAAGAGCTTAATACTAACGGTATTTTCTTCTGAAATATTACAATATAATTGATGCAATCCTAAATGAGAAAAACTATAATTTATTAATAATTTAAGAGCTTCTTTTCCAATACCTTTTTCTCTATGCTTTGTGTCTTTCACAAGAATACCAACACCTGAACGACTATTTTTAAAATCGAAATCGAACAAGTCAATCATTCCTAAAGCTTCGTTTTCATAATTTGAAATTACTAATCGTAACTGCTTTACTTCAAAAATATCTTTATGTGAGTATTCTAAATATTGTTTAATTAAAAATTTAGAATATGGTGTTTGTGTGTTGCTTATTTCCCAAATAGATTCGTCGTTTTCAATAGCATGAATAAACTCTAAATCCTCAGGTTCTAAAGCACGTAAATATATATTCTCTCCTTTTAATGTTATCATATATTTCCTTGATAAACTAGTTTAGCTGGACCAATTAACCATACATTTTTATACGAATTACCAACTTTATCAAACGATACCCGTAATTCTCCACCTTGAACATTTAATGTAATTAGGCTTTTTTCAGTTTCTCCAATATAATTCATAGCTAAAGCAACAGCGGTAACACCAGTACCGCAAGAAAGTGTTTCATCTTCTACTCCACGCTCATAAGTTCTAACAGTAAAAGTAGCATCAGAAACTTTTTTTACAAAATTCACATTACTTCCTGCTTCATTATATGGTGAACCATATCTGATTTTTTCACCTTTAGTTTTAATATCAAAATCATCAATATTATTTTCAAACTGAACATGATGTGGTGAACCTGTATCTAAAAAAACGTGGTTATCATATTTTTCAATAGTATCAATATCTTGCATTTGAAGCTTTACAATATCATTTTCAATAATGGCGTGATGCAAGCCATCAATAGCTTCAAAAACAGCTTTATTTTCTATAACACCCAACTGTTTGGCAAATGCGACCAAACAACGTCCACCATTACCACACATGGAACTTTCATTTCCATCAGCATTATAATAAACCATTTTAAAATCAAGTTCATCATGACTCTCCAATAGAATAAGCCCGTCTGCTCCTACTCCAAAACGCCTGTCGCATAAAAATGCAATTTGTTCGGTATTACTTTTATCGAATGTTTGTTGACGATTATCAATCATCACAAAATCGTTTCCTGTTCCTTGATATTTGTAAAATTCTTGTTGCATAATAAAGCACAAATATATAAATATTCTACCGCATTTACGATTGTTAAATCATAGTTAAAGTTGACGTTAAAATTCGTTAAAACATAAAACACAACTCAATAAATAATTAATTTTAATCGTTATAAAAATAAACTGAAAATTATGAAGAAGATTTTATCATTGGTATTGGTTTCTGCTTTGGGTGGTATATTAACACTTGGTGCCTATAAACTTTTTTTAGAACCAAAACAGACAATAGTTGTTGAGTCTGCAAGTGCAAACCCTAGTTTTTTACCCACAAATAATGTAGCAAATTCATATAATACTAAAGAAGTTCCAGATTTTACGGCTGCTGCCGAAAACAGTATCAACACCGTTGTACACGTGAAAAATCTAGCACTTAGCTCTGGACAAATGACGTTTGAAGATTTGTTTTTTGGAAGACAGCAACAACGTGCGCAATTAGGTACAGGTTCTGGAGTTATTGTTAGTCCCGATGGTTATATTATTACTAATAATCATGTCATTAAAAACTCTCAAAACCTATCTGTAACATTAAATAATAACAAAACATACAACGCAAAAATTATTGGAACTGACCCAAAAACCGATATTGCACTTTTAAAAATTGAAGCTGATGAAGATTTACCATTTGCTACTTTTGGAGATTCCGACCAAGTAAAAATTGGCGAATGGGTATTAGCTGTTGGCAATCCTTTTAATTTAACATCAACTGTAACTGCAGGTATAATAAGCGCAAAATCAAGAGATTTATCTGGTACAAGTTCGCAATCATTCCTCCAAACAGATGCGGCAGTAAACCCTGGTAATTCTGGTGGCGCACTTGTAAATACTAACGGAGAACTAATTGGCATCAATACTGCAATATCTTCTCAAACAGGCTCTTATATTGGATATTCGTTTGCTGTACCTAGTAATATTGCTCGAAAAGTTATTGAGGATATTATGGAATTTGGTAATGTTCAAAATGGTATTATCGGAATTCTTGGCAACACATTAAATAGTCGTTTTTCAAATGAATTAGGAATAAGTGATACAGAAGGTGTTTATGTAGAAAGTATAGTTGAAGATTCTGGAGCAGAAAAAGCAGGTATTAAAAAAGGAGATATTATTAAAGAAATTGATAATATGAAAGTTTCTAAATTTTCTGATTTAACTGGTCATATCAGTGCAAAACGACCAAACGACATTGTAAACCTAACTTTATTAAGCAATGGCTCGATAAAAACAGTATCTGTTACTTTATTAAGAAATGATACAACTACGCTTCCACTTGTTGGGCAGGTTAAAAATGCAAAACCTGCAGAATTAAAAAAGTATAAAGTTTCTAATGGTATAAAAATAGTTAAGTTGAATTCACGATATGCTGATTATTGGACGAAAAACGGTGTAAAAGTAGGTACTATTATCACTTCAATTAATGATGAAAAAGTAAATTCTATTGAAGATGTAGAGCTAATATTGAAAAATAAATTGGCAACTGAATCTTTAAGAATAGAACTTATTAATTCTTTTGGCGAAAAAGAACGCTACAATTTCAGGTAAAATTCAACTTCAAATAAATAATAACTACAAACCTCTTTATGTAAAAATAAGGAGGTTTCTTTTTTTACCAAAACACGCTACGAAAACGTTTGAAATATGGTATTTTTGCAAAAATTTTTTAACGCAAACTAAATATTTTAAGCAATGAGTTTTAATGAAACTTATGAAAAAGAATTGGCTTTTCAAGTAAATCGCCGAAGAGCAACCGTAGAGTTTATAAAAATTGTAAGCGACCTTTGGTACGACAAATCAATCGAATTAGTGATTTTTAGAAATCAGTTGATTGACAGAAACGTGAGTCAGATTTTAAGCCTTCATGAATATGCTGGTAAATTTGTGCAAAAACCAATTTCAATTTACGATTCTGTTGAAATTGCACAAGCAATTAAAACGCTAGATGTTCCACCAGCAAAATTGGATATTGGCAAATTGACTTACGAATTTCAATTAGACAGCAATAAACATAATAATGCTACGGCATTTGTTGCAAGAAAACTAAAAGAAGCTAGTAAAAATGGTGGTATCGAACCAAAAGATGTGGTGCTTTATGGTTTTGGTAGAATTGGTCGTTTGGTAGCTCGCGAACTCATGACACGCACAGGAAAAGGTAGCCAGTTACGATTACGCGCTATTGTAACTCGTGGAAAAATTGACGAACAAATACTTGAAAAAAGAGCCGCTTTATTGCGTAATGATTCTGTTCATGGCGATTTTTCAGGAACCGTTTTAACAGATATAAAAAACAACGCATTAATTATTAATGGCACAACCGTTAATATTATTTCGGCAAATGCGCCCGAAGATATTGATTATACAAAATACGGTATAAATGATGCTTTAATTATTGATAATACAGGTGCTTTTAGAGATAAAGATGCATTAAGCAGACATTTAAAAGCGAAAGGTGCTAGTAAAGTTTTATTAACTGCTCCAGGAAAAGGCATACCAAATATTGTTCATGGTGTAAATCATTCAGAACACAATCCAGATAAAGTAAACATTTTCTCTGCAGCATCCTGTACAACTAATGCTATAACACCAGTTTTAAAAGCTATTCAAGATTCATTAGGTATAAAAAGTGGACATTTAGAAACGATTCATTCTTATACAAACGATCAAAATTTGGTTGATAATTTCCATAGTAAATACCGCCGTGGTCGTGCAGCAGCATTAAATATGGTAATTACAGAAACCGGAGCTGGAAGCGCAGTTGCAAAAGCATTACCAAGTTTAGAAGGTAAATTAACATCAAACGCTATTCGTGTTCCTGTACCTAATGGTTCATTAGCGATTTTAAATTTAGAATTAGAAAAAGAAACATCAGTTAAAGATGTAAATGCTATTCTAAAAAAACATGCTTTAGAAGGCGGTTTGGTTGAACAAATAAAATACGAACTTAGTGATGAGTTAGTATCTAGCGATATTGTTGGCTGTTCTGCACCTTCAATTTACGATAGTAAAGCAACCATTGTACGTAAAGATGGTAAAAATGTAGTGCTATATATTTGGTACGATAACGAATATGGTTACAGCCATCAAGTTATTAGGCTTGCAAAATATATTGCCAAAGTAAGACGTTATACATATTATTAGTAGAAAAACAATCTAAATGATTTTTTAAAACGTATATAAAAAAGCTTCACTCTGTGAGGCTTTTTGACAATTATAATGCAATACTAAACAATATTTTATAACTTCGTAGAACCAAATACAACCATTTTATACCAAACCGAAACATGAAACCTATTAAATTCCTCGCAATTGTTTTTTTACTTTTTTTATTTACATCAAATTCTTTTGCACAAACTACAACTCCTGAAAACGATAAATTGTCGTTAAATAATAGTACACTTAACAATCAATTTGAATATGTTCTTAAAAAATCTGGTAATTTTAAAGGTACAAATGGCCAAGCTTATGAAGCTGTAAAACGTAGCATGCTACTTACTTTACAAGCACATACTAGAGATTCTTTAAAAACTATTCAAACAAAATTAGACAATTCAAGAAGCACTGTTGAAGCACAACAAAAGGAAATTAAAAGTTTAAAATCTAATTTAAACGGGACTCAATCTACACTAGATGCTACAAATTTAGAGAAAAACAATATGTCGCTACTTGGTTTACAAATGAGTAAAACCAGTTACAATGTATTAATGTGGGCAATAATAGCAGGTTTATTAGCCTTACTTCTTTTCTTTATTTTTAAATTTAAGAATAGCAATTCGGTAACAAGAAATGTAAAAAATGCATTGGAAGAAATTGAAGAAGAATTTGACGAACACCGCAAAACAGCTTTAGACCGCGAACAAAAAGTACGCCGCCAATTACAAGATGAAATTAATAAGCATAAAGGACAATAACAATCCTTTTAATAAATTTAAAAATCTGTAATTTCACGTTACAGATTTTTTTTGATTTAATATGAAAATAATACAAGCTACAACAGAACATTTAGATGCATTAGCAACACTTTTTGATGGTTATCGTGTATTTTATAAACAAGAATCTAATATTGAAGCAGCTAAAGTTTTTTTAAAAGAACGTATTACAAAACAAGAATCTGTTATTTATTTAGCCTTTATTGATAATATTGCTGTTGGTTTTACACAATTGTATCCGTTGTTTTCGTCGGTTTCTATGAAACCTATATATTTGTTAAACGATTTATTTATAAACCCCAATTACAGAAACAAAAATATTGGCACTGCTTTAATTAATAAAGCTAAAGTGCATTGTAAAGAAAAAGGTTATATAGGTTTGGGTATACAAACCGCAAATACAAATCCTGCACAGTATTTATACCAACGTGAAGGTTTTGTTTTAGACAATGATTTGCAGATGTTTTGGAGTAATAAGTAAATACTTGACTTTGTCAGAAAAAAAGCTATAATTTCGTTTAATGACAAGTATTAATTATTGTTTAATTTATTATAGAATGAAATTGTTATTTCAAAACAAAACTTAGAGAAAATAATTGATTCTACTGTCAAATCTTGTATTAATCCATTAAAAAAAATCTACAAGAAGAAAGAAAACAGATACAAGATTTTAATTCTGAAGTAATAAAATACGGAAGTTCTTTTTAGAAAGATTACAACAATTGGGTTATGCTTATTCTTTTTTCCTTACTTGCTTTAATTTCAATTTCTATAGCTTTTATTAAATATTACAAGTCTAAAACAAAAAAGAAATTGAAAGAAATATTATTAGATCTTACTAATGCAAAAAAACATCTCAGATTTTAATCAATTTCAATCCTATCAAGAATTATACTTTGAAGATGTTTTAAAACCTACAATTAACAATATAATTTATGTTCTGTTAGAACTATCTGGAGAAGAAAACATTGATAAAAATTTAATATATGAGATAACAGAAAAGTATTATGATTTTGAAAGGGTTATACATCTTACACATTGTAATATGGAAATTCAAAAATCGGCAATCGATTATATAAAGAATCAGATTTTTTAAAACGGAAACTTGAATCATTAATTAGACAATAATAAAACACCAAATAATAAAATGGAATTAAAATTATTACTACACAACCTTCTTGAGAAATACAAAAACTAAACACATCAGCAGTGTAAATCGTTAAAAACGATTCATACACGTTAAGCTTACCACTCTAAAAATCCAATTCAAAATAATTTATCTTTGCAATTATAAACTACAACAATGCGTATAGATATTATTACCGTTTTACCAGAATTACTTAAAAGCCCGTTTGAAGCTTCTATTTTAAAACGTGCTATTGAAGCTAATTTGGTAGAAGTTCATTTTCATAATTTACGTGATTTCACAACCGATAATTACAAAACCATTGACGACACACAATTTGGTGGGGGCGCAGGTATGGTTATGATGGTTGAACCTATTGACAAATGTATTACAGCTTTAAAAAGTGAACGCAATTACGACGAGGTAATATATATGACACCTGATGGAGATACCTTAAACCAAGGTATTGCAAATCAAATTTCATTAAAAGGGAACATTATTATTTTATGCGGACATTATAAAGGTGTTGACCAACGTGTACGCGAACATTTAATTACACGCGAAATATCTATTGGTGATTATGTGTTGTCTGGTGGCGAATTAGCTGCTGCAGTTTTGTGTGATTCTATTATTCGATTAATACCTGGAGTTTTAGGAAATGAAACTTCTGCCTTAACCGATTCCTTTCAAGATAATTTATTAGCTCCACCGATTTATACAAAACCTCGTAATTACAAAGGCTGGAAAGTTCCTGAGTTATTGTTTGGTGGTAATTTCCCGCAAATTGAAAAATGGCGTGAAGAACAAGCTTATCAACGCACTAAAGAGCTGCGACCAGATTTGCTGGATGAATAATTTCTCGTCATTGCGAACGCAGTGAAGCTTTCTTTTTAATTCTAGTTCTTTAGTCATTCTTCCTCGTAATGACGTAACATGACTAAATACTGTAGACTGCTCACTGCAAACTTGTTTCGTGTTAAGGATAGTAGCGGCATCCTTTTGCCTTTTCGGCAAAAGATATAGCGGATAGCCTGACTTTTTGCATAACAAAAAGTAACACCAAAAAAATACAAATAAAATATTGCAGATTATTAATTAATACTTATTTTTGCAGCCAATTTCGGGTTAACCTCTGGCGAGAATCGTGAATGTTATTCTGGATTAATTATAATTAAATTTAAAGATAT
>Ga0256845_1000179_pt1 | contig 59289 bp, 46 predicted proteins | sample RiftiametaG_FD_189101 | JGI IMG/M metagenome (GOLD analysis project Ga0256845, IMG submission 189101) | Tube worm associated microbial communities from hydrothermal vent at the East Pacific Rise, Pacific Ocean - Riftia | ecosystem: Host-associated > Annelida > Integument > Unclassified ...
CCGCGACCTTGGCCTTCGACTATTGGATCGTTCAGGCCGAGCCCAGCGTCGAGTCGGCGCTCGATCTGCCCGGTGTGCTCGGCCCGGTCGCCGAGGAGATCCTCGCCGACGGGCCCGCGAAGCTGAGCTTGTTCGGGGCGCTCCAGCTGTCCTCGATGTCCAACGAGCACGCCAGGGTCGAGGGCGACCGGATCTCGATCGAGCACCGGGCTGCGCTCGTGGACGGGCAGATCGTCGCGGATCTCGGGATCGATCTCGAGGGCATCAAGGCATCGCTGGAGACCCGGATTCCCCTGACCCCGGGGCAGTTCGTGGTCCTCGGGCAGGTCGGTTACGACGAGCGCCTGCTGCCCGATCAGGCGCCCCGCGGTCGGAGTCTCTACTACGTGGTCCGGGCCGAGATCTTGGAGCGTTGAGTTGAACTCGTCTCGAAATATCGAAGCGGCCTCGTAGGATCGATATGGAGTTGAACAGGTCGAGCCTGTGAGCCCAGGATTGAGCAAGACCGAGTTCGAGCGATTCTTCGTCGAGCTCGAGAGGCCGCTGTACAACGTCGCCTATCGCTGGCTGTGGAGCCGCGAGGACGCGGCCGAGGTGGTCCAGGAGGCGTTTGTGCGGCTGTGGAAGATGCGCGCCCGGGTCGAGGCGCAGACCGCAAAGGCCCTCGTCTACAAGATCGCCCTCAACCTCGCGTCGAGTCGTCGGCGGCGGCGGGCGAGCCGTCGGCTTCGCTTGGTGGTGAGCGCGACCCCGCGAGAGTCGCCCGACGAGGCGCTGGTGGAGCGAGAGTCCGCCGCCCGGGTCCGGGCCGCCCTCGAGCGCCTGCCCGAAGCCCAGCGCAGGGTCGTCGTGCTGTGCGAGCTCGGTGGCCTCAGCTACGCAGAGGTCGCCGAGATCCTGGAGATCAAAGTGGGGACTGTGGGATCCCGGCGCAACTCGGCACTCGCCAAGCTGCGAGAACAACTAGAGTCGGAGCACCCGTGAGCGAACCTGAGCATGATCTCTTTCCTGTTCTCGATCCCCCCTCGGGAGGGCTCGAGGCCCTGCGCGCGCGGGTGAATGACCTGGATGATCTGGATGATCTGGAGGCGGGGCATCGCCGCCGCCGCCGTGCGATCGCCAGCTTGCCGGTGGTGGCTGCGGCCGCGGCCATGTGTGTGTGGGTCGTGCTCCGGCCTGGACCGCCCGGCCCCGAGCCGTGGGAGCCGTGGGAGCCGGACTCGGCGGCGGCGTTGCTGGACGGGGTCGAGCACCCGGCATTGGTCGCCTGGGGCCGAGCCGAGGCTCCCGGCCGCTCGACTGTGCGGGTCGGCGAAGGGATCGCCAGGCGGGTTCCCACGCGCTCGGACTCGGTGGTCAGGTACCGTTTCGAGCTGCCCAGCAGGTAGTCTCGTAGTCGTTCCGGGACGGGTCTCTCGGACTCGGGCAGGCGTGGTGTGGGCGCTGGCCCCGCTTGGTCGAGCGCGGGACCCAACGGAGCGGAGGGGCTGGCCTTACACGCGCTGGGGGCCCGTTCGGTGTGTGCTTCGGGGCGAACTCCACAGTCGAGCGAGCCTCGTTCGTGGACAAAAGTTCGATACATTGAAGGCATGCTCTCGCTCTTGGCCGGCACCTTGCTCGCGGTTTCTCCTCCGGTGTTGCCCGAGGAGCCCACTGGGCCGAGTATCGAAGTGGCCACCAGTATCGAAGCGGCTTCGCCTGTAGAATCGGCTTCGCCGGGCGAAGATCTGGGGGCGGCCTTTGTCGTCGCTCCCGCACCCGTGGCCCCGGTGGTGATCGCTCCTGTGGCGGTCGTGCCTGCACCCGCCGCAGTCGTGCCCGCACCGGTGGTGCTCGTGTCGGTGGCACCTCCGCCGGCGATGGCGACCAAGTTTCAGCGTCAGGTGATCGCAAGGCCGCCGTGGTCGGGCACGGGTCGCTTCGTCGGTGGTTCCGTGTTCATCGTCGCGGGGCTCGGTCTGCTGACCGCCGCGACCTTGGAGTTCGCGGACGGGTCCGACACCACGGCGCCCTTCGTCAGCCACGTGCCCGCGGGGGTGGCCGCAGTGATCGCCGGCAGCATCATGATCGCTACGGGCGTGCGCGACCAACATCGGCTCGGCGAGTGGGAGGCGGCGACGAAGATCGACGCCCGACCGAGCGGCAACGGTCTGATCATCGGGGGGGTGGCGACCGTGGCGCTCGGCACGATGGCGGCCGTGGCCACGTCGATCGCCTCCGAGCTCGACCTCGACGCGCCGCGCTCGATCCCCGCGGGGTGGGCGACGGCGGGAGTCGCTATCGGCGCAGGCACGGCGATGTTGATCGCGGGCTTGGTCCGTCGTGGCCGCTACGGGGCGTGGCGCGACCGGGTCACCGGAACACCGGTCATCGCTCCGATCCGCTCGGGCGCGACGATCGGCATGCACGCGAAGTTCTGAGCGCGGCTCGGGGCCGACACGGGCTGAACAGCTCTGAGCGCGGCTCGGGCCGACACGGGCTGGACAGTTCTGAGCCCGGTCAAGGTCGGGCGACCCAGACCTGACCCTGGGTCAACGCGAACTGCGGGTGTGCTGACTCTTGAGTAGGCCGTTAGTGCCTGCAGATCGTCACTAGTTCTAATTTTAACCGATCAGAGTTGCCAGCCTACCCACGGGTAGGTATAAGCCTACTCGTGAGTAGGCAAGTCTCTTCTGCGCCGATCTCGACGGCTGAAAAGATCGTCGCAGCGGCCGAGTCGGCGTTCGCGGCTCGCGGCTACGACCCAGCCCGGCTCGCAGACATCGCGGCCGAGGTCGGGATTCGTCGGCCCTCCCTGCTCTATCACTTCCCCTCGAAGGAGGTCCTCTATCGAACCGTAGTCGAGCGGGCCTTCGATGCACTCGGCGTCGCGCTGACCCGGTCGATGGGGGCCGGCGAGCATTTCGAGGCGCGGCTCGAGGCGGTCGTCCGGGCCTTCGCCCGGTTCCTGGATGAGCGCCCCAGCTTGGCGCCGATCGTGGTCCGCGAGCTGATCGGTGCTTCTCACAGCGAGACCGTGGGGGGGGGGCCGGGGGCCCTGGGGCAGGTGATCTTGCTCGAGCAGGCGGTGCCCTTGCTCGACGCGATCGAGGTCTTTGTTCGTGAGGGCGGCGCGGGGGTGGGCGGTCTCCGGCCGGGTCTGCCGATCCGCGCCGCGATCGTCGATGTCGCCGCGAGTCTGTTGTTGCGCAGCGCGTCGGGGCGGCTGCGCGCGCCGCTGTGGGGCCCCGGCGACCACGCCGTAGCCCTGGCCCGGGTCCTGTTTTTCACCACCGCCAGCTTGCAGTCCGACCCCGAGGAGAGCTCCCAATGAACCGCGTCGCCCCTTACTTCTTCATCTTTGTGCTCCCCCTGTTGACCCTCCTGGGTGTGGAGCTGCGGGGCTGGTGGCTGGCAGCCCCGATCGTGCTGGTGTTCGCGTTGATCCCTCTGCTCGACTCGGTGCTCAGGCTCGAGACCCGGAACCCGCCCGAGGAGCGCGGCCACCAGGCTCGCTTCGACCTGCCGGTGTTGGCCTGGGTCCCCGTACAGCTGGGCACGCTCGGCTTCGCCCTGTGGCGGGTGAGCACGGTCGACTTCTCGGGTCTGGAGACCGTGGCGGTCGCGCTCTCGCTGGGGCTCATGAGCGCCGGGGGGATCAACGTCGCCCACGAGCTCATGCACCGAAAGGGGCGCCTGCACCGGGCCTGCGCGGAGGCCCTGATGACCTCGGTGACCTACACCCATTTTTGTGTGGAGCACGTCTTGGGTCACCACCGCCGCGTGGCCACCGAGGCCGACGCCGCGAGCTCGCGCCTGGGCGAGAGCTTCTACCGCTTTTACCCGCGCGTGGTGCTGGGCAGCCTGGTCAGCGCCTGGGGCCTCGAGCGGGATCGCTGCGCCAAGCGAGGGATCCGCTGGACCAGCCTGCGCGATCGCAGGACCCGCTACGCCCTGGTCCTGGCGCTCGTCTACGTGGGTATCGGGCTCGCCTGGGGGCCGCTGGGGCTCGGCGTGTTCGCACTTCAGAGCGCCGTGGCCTTCACCCTGCTCGAGGCCATCAACTACATCGAGCACTACGGCCTGTCCCGGTCACAGCTCGCCAGCGGCCGCTTCGAGCGAGTCATGCCCGAGCACTCGTGGAACTCGGCCCACCGGATCTCGAACCTCTACCTCTTCAACCTCGCCCGCCACAGCGACCACCACTATTTGGCCAGCCGTGAGTACGACCGTCTGCGCCACTACGAGGACGTCCCCCAGCTGCCCGGGGGCTACCCGGCCATGGTGTTGCTGGGCCTGGTTCCCCCGCTCTGGTTTCGGGTGATGGATCCACGCGTGGCGGCCTGGAACCGGCGCGAGACGACGGGCGAGACGACGGGCGAGTCGCATCGGGCCGCGGCCTGAGTCCCGGGGGAGGACCCGAAGCGCGGCGATCGCGGTGAGACCCTATGCGGGAGCTGAATCGCCAGGTGAGGTGTGAGGTGTGAGGTGCGCGGTGCCCTCGCCCCCACTCGTGTTAGGAGTCGTCGTTCATGCCGGCCCCCAAAGAGCGGGTGTTCCTGGGTCTGGTGATCTGCCTGGCCTACGTTTTGATCGCCGCCCAGCTCCAGAATCTCTACCCCTTCTCGACCTTCCCCATGTACTCGAGCTCGGTGTTCACGAGCGGGGCCAGGTTGGTGGCGGTGGATGAGGCCGGGGTCGCGCACGAGATCACGGACTTCGAGGCCTGGAGCTGCCCCGAGCTCGGGACCGTCGACCGGGTGATGTGCCCCGACGGGGAGCTGACCCAGCCCACGGGCTACCTGGCCAAAGAGGCCATCGATTACATCTTCGCCCACCCGGCACCCCGAGCTGAACACGGTGCCCAGCCCGAGTCGCCGGCGGTCTCACTGGTCGTCCGAACCTGGCGCCTGGATACGCCGGAGGGGGAGACCCGGGTGCTCGATTGCCCGGTCAGCGCGTGCACGGCGGAGCGGCGATGAGCGAGCGAATCGAGGCTCCCGAGACCCGACGGGCTCGCTCCGAGATCCGAGCGCCGGAGACTCGACCAGGGGTCCGCTGGGTGCTCGCCGCCGTGTTGATCTTCGACGTTCTGTTCTTGGATTGGCACCACTTCATCGAGCCTGCGCCGCCGACTGTGACCCCCTGGAGCCCCGCCTTCTTGGCCGAACTCCACACCTACACGGGGCTGCTCATCGCCCTCTCCGCGCTCGCTGCCGCAGGGGTGCTGGGCTTCGCCAGTCGAGCCTGGAGGCGGGGCGGGAGCTGGGGGCCGCTCGGGTGTGGGCTGGTCGCGCTCGCGGCGATGGGCCTGCTCAACGAGTCCTACACCGCGTTCATCGGTGGGCCGCGGCGCATGTTCTTCAGCGCGGGAGCGACCTTGGCGGGGGCACTCGCGGCCCTGGCCTACGCCCAGCTGCGCGGGGCCAGCGAGGGCCGCCGGGATCGCCTGGTCGAGGTTGGGGCGCTCGCGGGCCTGGGGGCGACCTATACGAGCGCCGGGCTCCAAAAGCTCATCAACGGAGGCCTGCTCGAGGCCACCTCGCTGCGCTCGCATATCTACAGCCACCACCCGATCGGCGACGAGTCGATCGTGGGGACCGTCTCCTACTTCGTGGCCGAACACAGCGGCCTGTCCCAGGTCCTGTCGCTCGGGGTGATCGGCATCCAGCTCGGCGCCTGGCTGATCATCGTGGGGCCCCGCGTCCGGATGCTGTGGGGGAGCCTGCTGGTCGGATTCCACCTCGCGACCCTGTTTTTCTTGGACATTATTTATGTCGAGGCGACCTTTCTGCTGGTCGCGCTGTGTTTTCCCTGGCAGCGACTCTGGGCGGGGGCGCGCTCTCGAGCAGACTCCCGGTCTGAGGCCGACTCCGGGTCTGAGGCCGACTCCGGGTCTGAACTGGGAGTCGAGGATCCAGCGATCGATCGTTCGATTGTGGCCCCGCTGCTCGCAGGCGTGGCGGCGCTCGTGTTGCTCGCGGGGGTCGTTCCCGCACCCCACGAGGTCACACCCTTCGACGGGCAGGCGCCGCAGGCAGAGCCCGCGAATACACATATCGGGCCGGTCGCGGTCGGCGATGTGCTCGGCGGATGGTCGGTGGTCCACGTCGGGGTCAGCGGGGACGAGGCCGTGGTCGCGCTGGAGCGAGGGGAGGAGGGCGTTCAGCTCGGCTTTCGCTGCCTCGACGCTCGGGATCGACCCAGCCCCTTCGACCGAGACGGCCTGCGCGTGGATATCCATCAAACCGCGCTCTCGCCCGCGGCCTACGAGGACGCCGGGCACGCCCTGGCCGGGGTCCTCGTCGATGGGGCCGAGGACCCGCGGGATGTGTGTGTGTCGGTCTCGAGTTGGCTCGGGGAAGCCGAGCCGGGCTGAGCTGAGCCGACTGCTCTCAGATCATCATCACAGACGAGTTTGCGCCGTTCTATGAGTGTTTCGACCTCGGCAACCTCCCGGGCATCCCCAGCAACTGGGGTGGGTTGACGGTCAACCAGGACGATCCCTACGCCCTGTTGATCGGTGGGGCCGCGAACAGTCAAAATGGGGCGCTCTACGAGGTCGAGATCACCCGCGACGAGGACTGCCACATCACGGGCTGGGCCGGCTCGCCCATCGAGGTGTTCGCCGAGGCCGCCTACAACGATGGCGGCGTGACCTACGGACCGGAGGGGGTCTTGTTCCTGGCCCGCTGGCCTCCCATCCCCGACACGCGGCGCGAGTTCGTGACCGGGTCGACCGGGGCGGAGGGGGCTTTCCTCGATCCCCTGAGCGGGGGTTGGGTGTAAACCCGCGAATCGCTATCAGCCGGTTGCCCCCACCGAAGGTCGTGATCAAGAAGTCCCCAAGTGAGGGTGTCAGTCCAGGTCGAGATCGCGGTGCAGGAAGGGTCGCTTGTCCGGGCCGTAGTCGGCGCTGACCTGGCCGGTGCCGCGCAGGAGCCAGCGATAGGTGAGTAGGCCCTCCACCCCCACCGGGCCGCGGGCGTGGAGCTTGCCGGTGGCGACCCCGACCTCGGCGCCGAGCCCAAAGCGGTAGCCGTCGGCGAAGCGGGTGCTGGCGTTGACGAATACGCAGGCCGCGTCGACGGCCGCGATGAAGCGCTCCCCCGCGTCCGCGTCGGCACAGACGATGGCCTCGGTGTGCCGCGACCCGTGGGCGGCGATGTGGGCGAGGGCGGCGTCGAGGCTCGGAACCCGGCGGATGGAGAGGGTCAGGTCGCCGTATTCTTCGTCGTCGTCGGCGTCACAAATTGCTTCGATCTGGCCAGCCTCGATCAGGCCAGCCTCGATCAGGCCTGCCTCGACTGGAGCGAGGCTCGACAACAGGGCGAGGGTGGCCGGGTCGACGCGCAGGCCGACCCCGCGCGCGAGCAGGCGGCGGGCGACGGCAGACAGGGCGAGCTCGGCGTCCGGGTGCCACAGCAGGGTCTCGATCGCGTTGCAGGCCGCGGGGTAGGAGCACTTCGCGTCCTCGGCGATCGCCGCGGCTTGGTCCGGGGCCGCGTCGGCGTGCAGATAGAGGTGACACAGGCCCTCGGCGTGACCCATGACGGGGATCGCCGTGTTGTCCATGACGTGCTGGACGAAGGCCCCCGAACCTCGGGCGACGATCAGATCGACGTGGCGCGTACAGTTCAGGAGGTGGGCGAAGGCGGCCCGGTCCTCGAGCAAGGTCACGCAGGCCGGGTCGAGGCCCTGGGTCCGGAGGACGGCGTGGATGATGGCGACCAGGGCTCGGTTGCTGCGCAGGGCCTCGCGGCCGCCCTTGAGCAGGACCGCGTTGCCGCTCTTGAACGCCAGGCCCGTGATCTGGGGGACCGCGTCGGGGCGGGCCTCGAACACGATCCCGAGCACGCCCAGAGGGCAGCTGACCCGCTCGAGCTCGAGCCCCTCGTCGAGGGCCCGACGCAGGCTGGCCCGACCCAGGAGCTCGGGCATGTGGGCGAGTCGACGGAGCCCATCGCTGAGCGCGGCGAGCTTGCTCGGGCCGATGGCGAGGCGGGCGACGAGGGCCTGGGAGAGGTCGCCCCGGGCCTGGGCGGCCTCGGCATCGGCCAGGTCCTCGGCGTTGCGGGCCGCGAGTTGTGCCCGGTTGTGGGGGTCTTCGAGGGCGGCCGCGAGGGCCTCGAGGAGGGCCGCGCGGGCCTCGGTGTCGAGGGCTGCGAGCGGCCGGGCGGCGACGCGGGCAGCTGCCGCCAGCGGCATGGTCGGGTTGCTGGACTCGGGGCCGTCGGGGGTTGTGGCGGTCACGGGTCGACCTCTCCGAGCACCAGGTTGTCGCGGGTGACCAGGGCATCGTAGCCCCGCCACCCCAAAATTCGGGTGATCTCGCGGCTGTGGTGGCCCGCGAGCGCCCGGCAGGCATCGCTGTCGTAGTTGACCAGGCCGCGGCCACGGACCAGCCCGCTGGCGTCGCGCAGCTCGATCAGACCACCGACCCCGAAGTTGCCCTCGACCGCGCTCACGCCGATCGGCAGGAGCGAGGCCTTGCGCTCGATGAGGGCGGCTACGGCCCCCGGATTGAGGATCAGGGCGCCGTCGCAGCGCGGGGTCAGGGCGATGCGGCGTCGCCGTGGGCTGCGGCGCTCGGCGCTGGGGATGAAGGTGCCCATGTCCTCCCCGGCCAGGGCCCGCTCGATCAGGCGCTCGCTCCGGCCGTCGAGGATCAGGACGTCGACCCCGGCCTCGCCCGCGAGCTTGGCGGCCTCGAGCTTCGAGCGCATGCCCCCGGTGCCGCCCGCCGATCCGCCCGCGGCCCGGGCCAGGGTTTGGGCGTCGATGTGGGCGAGCTCGGGGATCCGCTGGGCGCTGGGGTCGACCTGAGGGTTGGCGGTGAACAGGCCGTCGACGTCGGTCAGCAGCAACAGCAAGTCGGCGTCGATGGCGACGGCGACCCGGGCAGAGAGGCCGTCGTTGTCTCCAAACGATGCGGCGCGGGGACCCGGGTCCCCGGCGGTGCCCGGGTCGACACTCGCCCGGTACTCGAGCAGCTCGCGGACGCTGACCGAGTCGTTCTCGTTGAGGATCGGTACGGCGCCGAGCTCGAGCAGGCGCAGCAAGGTGGTGCGCAGACACAGGGCGCGGTCGGGGTCGGCGAGGTCGGCCTGGGTGAGCAATACCTGGGCGGCCTCGACCCCGAGCTGGGCGAAAGCCTGGGTGTAGAGGGCGATCAGCCGGCCCTGACCCGTCGCCGCACAGGCCTGACGCAGGCCCAGGGACAGGGGGGTGTCGCTCAGGCCGAGGGCGCGGCGACCCAGGCCGACGGCGCCGCTCGAGACCAGGATCACGTCGAAGCCGGCCCTGCGCAGCTTGGCCAGCGACTCGACCAGGGCGAACACGCGGCCCAGGGCGAACTCCCGACCGTGGTGCGTGACCACGTGGGTGCCGAGCTTGACCACGAGGCGACGGGCCTCGCCGAGGCGGGCCCGGGTCGCGGCGGGGTCGGTCGCGGCGGGGCTCGCTTCGGACATCGGGATCAGCCTACTGGGCCCGCGCCGGGCCTCCAAGACCCGCGCTGCCCGTGTTTGCAGCGCGGTCGGAGGTCGGCGAAGTGGGCCCGGACAGCGGTCCGCGCTCACGGGTCTTGACAGGGGCGGGCTTGGATCGCCTGATCGCCGTGATGGCGGAGGAACAACGTGGTGAATGGGGCTCCAAGATCGGCTTCATTCTGGCGGCGGCGGGCTCGGCGGTCGGGCTCGGCAACGTCTGGAAGTTCCCCTACATCACGGGGGAGAACGGGGGCGGCCTGTTCGTCGTCGTCTACCTGGTCTGCATCGCGTTTGTGGGCCTGCCGATCATGATCGGCGAGGTCATGCTCGGGCGCATGACCAAGCGCTCGGCGGTCGGGGCGTTTCGCAAGCTCAGTGGGGAGCGCTCGCTCTGGCAGGGGGTCGGCTGGATCGGCGTGGCCGCGGGTTTTGTGATCCTCTCCTACTACTCGGTGGTCGCCGGTTGGGCCCTCCAGTACGTGGTCATCGCGGCCAAGGGCGAGATGTCCTCGGGCGACCCGGCGGCCATGGCCGAGCGCTTCGCCGCGGTCGCCGGGAACGGCCCGGGAGCGATCGCCTGGCACGTCGCGTTCATGGCCGTGACCGTGGGGATCGTGATCGGCGGTGTGGCCAAGGGGGTGGAGGTCGCCGCCCGCGTGCTCATGCCCCTGCTCTTGATCATGTTCGTCGCCCTGCTCGGCTACGCCATGACCCTCGACGGTTTCGGCGAGGGCCTGAATTTCGTGTTCGGCCTGAACACCGACAAGTTCAGCGCCAGCAGCGTGCTCGAGGCCCTGGGCCACAGCTTCTTCACGCTCAGCGTGGGCATGGGGGCGATGCTCACCTACGGCTCGTACCTGCGCAAAGACGACGACATCGTCGGCGCGGCGGTGGCCATCACCGTGCTCGACACGGTGGTCGCGCTCATGGCCTGCCTGGTCTTGTTTCCGATCACCTTCACCTATGGGATGGAGCCCACGCAGGGCCCGAGCCTGGTGTTCACCAACATCCCCATGGCCTTCGCGCGCCTGCCCGGGAGCACGGTCTGGGCCCTGACCTTCTTCCTGCTGCTCGTGTTCGCGGCCCTGACTTCGGCGATCTCCCTGCTCGAGGTCACGGCCGCCTACTTCATCGACGAGCTCGGCTGGTCCCGCAAGCTCGCCGTGCCCCTGTGTGGCGCCGTGATCGTGTTGCTGGGGATCCCCTCGGCGCTCGCGGCCTCGAGCCATACCTTCGGCGCGGGCATGGAGGAGGCCATCGGCCTGAACTGGTTCGACCTCTTCGACTATGTGTCGAGCAACTGGATGCTGCCGCTTTGTGGGCTGGGGATCTCCGTGTTCGTAGCCTGGCGCCTGGGCGACGAGGCCCGTAGGGTCCAGTTCGAGATCGGCTCCACCCTCGGCAAGCTGGCGGGGGCCTACGTGGTCTGGCTGCAGGTCCTGCGCTGGCTCGTGCCCGCGGCGATCATCGTGATCATGCTGCACGCGCTGGGTGTGTTCGAGGCCCTCGCGGGCTGACTTCAGAGCAGGTGTCAGGGCACATCGGAGGTGCTCACGTTGGTCACCCCGGGGAGCACAGGTCCGGTCCCGACGTGTGTGTCGATCCGGGTTGGGTCGTCACTCGAGTTCTTCGAGCTCGCCGTCTTCACTCAAGATCAGGACCTTGCCCCGGGACCTGGGTTTGGGCTTGGGCTTGGATTCGGGCTCGGGCTTGGATTCGGGCTCGGGCTCGGGCTTGGATTCGGGCTCGGGCTTGGATTCGGGCTCGGGCGACAGGTCGGGGCTCGACCCAGGGTCACCCTCGAACTCGAGCGTCGGGCTGGGCTGGGCTGGGCCCAGGCGCAGCGGGACGCTCAGCTCGCCGGAGCGGGCCGGGAACAGCCAGGTATAGGCCTCGGCCCGCAGGCAGTCCTCGACGATGCTCGAGCTCGGCCCAGAGGCGCTCACGTCGACGGCGTCGACGTTCCCGTGTTCGTCGATGATCAGGTGGAGGGTCCACGCGGCCGCGCTGATCATCTGTCCGGGCGCCAGCAAGAGCGGGCGCAGGCACTCGCGGGTGCTGTGGTCGTGGCTGTTGAGGACCACGCGCAGGCTGTGTGAGTCCCAGCTCGACTCGCTGGAGTCGGGGTCGATCGGCTCGCCGTCCACATCGAGGGGCTGAGCCGGGCCGAGTTTGATGGAGCCGCCCAGTTCGAGCTCGCTGCGGGTGCTGAACACCTCTCCGGTGAGGGCCTGGAGGTCCCTGTCGTGGACGCAGATCAAGGGGGGCGTACCTATGGTCGAGAGCTCCGCGCCGACCGGGAGCGAGAAGCAGCGCCGGTTGTCCCAGGTCTGGCCGATACCGATCGACACCGACCATTCGCCTAGCAACTCCCCAGCGAGTTCGCCGTCGGGCCAGCGCAGCGGGGCGCCCTCGGCGATGCGAAAATCGGCGTCGACCTCGACCACCGGGAGAGGCTCGGCGGCGGGTGCCTGTTGGTAGAAGCGCTCGAGGGCGAGGTCGCGCAGGGCCTGGACCTCGCCCGGATCGCGGACCCGGCTCCAGTGCTCGGCGCAGTCGTTGCGCAAGGTCAGCTCGAGCTCGCTACCGCCCGAATCTCGCAGCCACGAGAGGGAGCCCTCGGCGTCGCGAAACAGGGGCTCTCCGGGGTCGGAGAGCGGGTCGAAGGCGGATCCCTCGGGGTCGCGGGGATCCCAGGCTTTTCCGATCGCGGTTTCTGGGACCGGCACGAGCGCGCGCACCCCATCGCCGTCCACCCATCGCCAGCGCGAGCCGGGGGCCGGCGTGGGCAGTCCGCCCGTGGGGAGAGGGGAGCCCACGCGTGTGCCCGCGCCCAGGCGGACCCGCTCGACCGGCTCGTCGCCGTTGGAGGCTCCGGGGAAGGGGACGAGATCGAGGCCCAGCGTGGTCACGTCGGCGAGGTGAAACTCGGGCACGAAGAAGATCATGCGCAGGTGCTCCATCCCCTTGATCACCGGGCCGCAGCCGCCCTCGAGGGCCTCGTCCTCGCCGCGCAGATCGTTGGTGACGACGAGGAAGTCGCCCACGCTGCTGGTGGCGCCGACGGGGGGATGGACGACCCCGATGACCCGCAGGACGCGAGCGCGTGCGGGGCCCTCGCCCGCACCCAGGGGCGGATCGGGGAGGGTGAGCGTGTAGCTGGGGCTGCTGTACATGGGTCGCATGTACAACCTCGCCCCGCTGCTCACCGCCACGCGACCGCGGAGGTGGGGAGGGGCGGGGGCCATCGTCGACAGGAGGTCCGGGTCGAGGGCGCCGCCGCGGTCCTTACCCACAGCTTCGTGTGCGCACCCGGGGGAGAGTAGGCCGCAGAACAGGGCGATGCTCGCCGCGAGGGTGAGCGCTCCAAGGGGGCTCCGGTCGGAAGAGACGCGCACGGTCTACAGGTGTAGCAAGGCTCGCGCCATCATGCTCGAAGCCGGGTTCGAGCGCGATGGTTGCCGGGACAGGCGAGAGCCCTCTGCGCGATCGCCGACGGAGGACGAAAGGTCTCGGCAGACCGATGGGTGTCGACAGTTCGTCACTCGGGCTCGTCGGTCGTGGGCCCCGCGGGGCCTGGGTCTGGGTCCGGGTCCGGGTCCGGCGTGTCGCTCGGGCTTGGGTTTGGGGTCGGCGGCTTGGATTCGGGGACGTTGGTGACCACCGTGATCTCTTCGTTGTCGAACGCCCGGCCGACCTGTGCGTAGCGAAAGCCCTCGCTGGCTTCGCTGCCCAGGGCATGGATGCCGTCGGCGCCCGGGTCGATGGTCCCCGCCAAGAACCCCGCGAGCTGAGCGTGGGCGACCGCGTAGTAGCCCGTGCTGTCGCGGCACTGGATCACCCGGCCGGTATGTTTACACTCGGCGCACCAGTTGAAGCTCGAGGTTTCGCCCGCGAGTGTGGACTCGACGATGTGGCGGAAGCCCCGGGCGTCACACACCGGACAGTCGACCAGGCCGACCTCCTCGCGCGTGCTTCTGGCGTGTTCGAGCTCCCGGGCGGCGGTCTGCTCTGCGACCCACTCGCTCACCGGGAGACCGCAGTCGGGGCAGGCCTTGGCGCGATCCGAAACCTTGCGCTCGCAGTCGGGGCACGAGATCAACATGGGTGGATTGTAGGGAGGGGCGGGCGTGGAGAACAGGGCTGATGATCTCCGCTCATGACCCCCGCTCGGCCATGAACTACGAAGACTTTCGTTGACATGTACGAAGTCCTTCGTATACATAGCTGAAGATGCCTCCGAGCTCCCCCACACCCGCCGAAATCGAGATCCTCGAGGCGCTCTGGGCGGCCGGTCCATGCACGGTCCGGCAGGTCCACGAGGCCATCGCTGGCCGCCGAAACACGGGCTACACGACCGTGCTCAAGCTGATGCAGATCATGGCCAAGAAGGGCCTGCTCCAGCGCGACGAGTCCCAGCGCAGCCACATCTACGCCCCCGTCGAGGCCAGGGAGGCGGTCCAGGGCTCGCTCGTCGGTGAGTTGATCGACCGGGCGTTCGCGGGCTCGACCTCGCAGCTGGTGTTGCGGGCCATGTCCACACGGCGCGCCTCGAGCGAGGAGCTGACCGAGATCCGTGAGCTCCTCGACGCGCTCGAGGACGGATCGCCAGAGTCGGGGGAGCGGACGTGAGCGCGCTGGCACCTCTGGTGCACGCGCTGGCGCCTCTGGTGCACGCTTTGGGTTGGGCGCTGGTGCACGCCCTGTGGCAGGCCGCCGTGGTCGCGGGCCTGGTCCGGCTCGCGCTGGTGGTCGCCCGCGATCCGAAGTGGCGCTTCGTCTGGGCCAGCGCCGGCTCGCTGGCGGTCGCCCTGGCGGTGCTCGCTACGGGCTGGCTGTCGTTCACCCACGCCGGTGTCCCGCCCAGCTCGCCCTCGTCTGTGGCCGTGGCAGCGGTCTCGGCGGGTCTCGGTGGGCAGGTGGTGGCGAAGATCTCGACCGTGCTCCCGATCCTGGTCCTGCTGTGGGCCTGCGGTGCGACCGGCTTCGGCCTCCGCCTGGGCGCGGGCTGGCTGGGCGTGCGCCGGCTCCGGGCCGAGGCGCTGCCCCTGAGTGCGGAGCTGAGCGCCCGCGCTTCGCAGCTCGCGGCTCGCTTTGGACTCCATCGAGAGGTCCGTTTCGTCGAGTCCGCAGCTGCGGTCACGCCCATGACCGTGGGCTGGCTCCGGCCCATGGTCCTCATCCCCCTGGGTCTGGCGCTGCGCCTGAGCCCGGCCCAACTCGACGCGGCCCTCGCCCACGAGCTCGCCCACGTCCGACGCTGCGACTACCTGCTCAACCTCGTCCAGGCGACGATCGAGACCGCGCTCTTCTATCACCCCTGTGTGTGGTGGCTGGGCCGGGTCGCTCGGCGCGAGCGCGAGTTGGCCTGCGACGACCTCGCCGTGGCCCGATCCGAGTCCCCCCTGACCTACGCCCGCACCTTGCTCGTCCTCGAGTCGCTCGCGGGCGCGCGCGATGGCGAGGTCGGCCTGGCCATGGCCGCCCGAGGAGCGAGTGGACACCCCGCGCTCCGAGAGCGCGTCCAACGACTGTTGAAGGAGACCCGACCCATGCACACGACCCGAACCCGAACCCGAACCCGAACCCGAACTCACACCTCAGCGAGTCGGCGACACTGGGCGCCCCTGCTGCTGATCACCGGGACCTTGGTCGCGCTGACCCTGAGCCCAGCGTGCTCCGTGGGCGAGCAGGACAGGGCAGACCTGCTCGAGGAGCTCGAGGCGTCGCCCGAGGGCACGGTGGCCGCGGGTGTGTCGAGCCCCGATCTGGACATCGCCTGGATGCCCGATCCCGTGCTCGCCCTGACCCCCCAGATCGAGGCTGCGGCGCAGCGCCACGGCCTCGACCCGGCCCTGGTAGCGATCGTGACCCTGCTCGAGTCGGGGGGCGACCCCGGGGCGCTCAGCTCCACGGGCGCCGTCGGCCTCATGCAGCTCATGCCCGCGACCGCCGACAAGATCGCCGCCGAGCGGGCGCTGGGCAGCCTCGACCATGCGCGCCTCTACGAGCCCGAGTTCAATCTCGACATGGGCAGCTGGTACCTGGCCCGCCAGCTCGAGCGCTGGGGAGACATCGAGCTGGCCGCGGCGGCCTACAACGGCGGGCCCACGGCGGTCGAGCGTTGGCTCGCCGGAGAGGGGGAGCTGAGCGAAGAGACCACGCGCTACAAAGATCGGGTGAGTGCCCTGTGGCGGGCCCGTGCCGAGGCCGAGCTCCGCGACGCCGACTGACCTCGTCGAGCTGAGCCCACGGGCTGCGCTCAGCCGGTGGGCTCGGCTCCCGTGTCGGGCGGGTTGTTGTCGTGGAGCAGGAGCACGGTGGCGGCCAGCTCCTCGTGCTGAAAAGCCTCGTAGCGGTGGGCCTCTCGCAGGGAGAAGATGGCGCCGATCCCCGTGATCACGCCGGGGATGTACCCGCCCGTCCCGAGCAGCACGCCGGCCCAGGTCAAGGTGGCGACGAACAGACCATCGAGGGTCGCCGCGCTGACCCAGTAGCGCCGCAACAGGCTGAACGAGGCCTGGAGCTCCTCGCGCTGGCGAACCTCCGCCCACATGCGGACATAGAGGGCAGCCTCTCTGTTCAGCTCCTTGGAGTCACAGTCCAGGTAGCGGTCGAGCCACTGGATGTGCGGGGTGTCGGGGGCGCGCTGCCAGCAACCGCCGTCGAGTTTGGAGATCACCCCGTGGCGCTCGAGCTCGTGGAGGATGCTGCGGCGTTTGTTTCTCCCGATCAGCCTTCGAAACCAGCGGCCGACGGCGAAGCAGGTCATGCCGGCGATGTACGCCGCGAGCACCAAGACGATGCTCCCGAGTGTGGGCACGCTCCCGTCCGAGCTCGCGCCTCCACGGATGTTGAGGAGCCTGTCGAGCCCGGGGGTCATGTCGGCCCAGGCGATGGCCGCGATGAAGGTCGCGCCGGCGACCACGAACGAGAGGTCGAAGACGTCGAAGAAATCGATGAACTTGTCGAAGAGGGGCTTGATGGCCTTGGCGACGTTGGTCATCTGGTTCACTTCGTGGCCAGGCTATCACTGGGCGACAGCGGTCACCAAGAGGTAGTGCTTGCCGGTGATGTAGACCCGGCGGCGGTGCTGCTGCAGGTAGCGGCGATAAAAGGCCAGGGTCTTGACCACCAGCCCGAGCTCGGGCTCTCGGAGGTTTCGGATCCGTGCGCCGTGGACCCGCTCGCCATCGATATAGCGGCAGTTGGGGACGCCGAGGAGCAGGGCGCCGGAGGGCCGAAGGTAGGTCTTGACCAGCGCCCGGAGCAGGGCGTCGGCGTCCACGCCCGGGCTGTGTAGCGTGCTCATGGACACGGCCAGGTCGAACTGGGGTTCGAGGGCCCGGCGCTGGTGGGGGGGCAGCTGGTCCAGGCGGTCGAGGTCGGCCGTGATGAAGTTGTGGCGTGGATCCGGGAACCGGGCTCGGGCCTGCTCGATCGCCGACCCGCTGTGGTCGATACCCACAAACGACGCACCTTCGGCCAACCCAGGGGTCAGGGCGCAAAGCAGCTCCAGCTCGTCGCCCCGGTTCACGCCCAGGGCGAGGATCCGCGGGGCCGGAAGCCGCGCCAAGCCGATGCGCTCGAGGGCCTCGGCGACGTCGATCACGAAGCCCGGGTCCTCGAGTTTGGAGATCCTAGAGAACTCGCTGTGCTGTCCGTAGCGCTCTCGCCTCGCGCGATCGGGCGTGTCTCCTGCTATGTCTCCGGATTGGGGCTGGGGGCGAGCCCGGTGCCAGCTGGCCTCCGGGTCGAGGGTCTCGAAGCGCAGCTCGACCAGGTCCGGCCGGCCCGAGACCCGACTTGAAATCCGGTTTGGGGTCATCAGCCGCAGGCCCAAGCGAGCGGCGAGTTCCACCCAGAGTTGGAGGGGCCGGTGGATCCAGGCGCGGCCCTCGGGGTCGAGCTTCGAGTCGAGGCGTTCGCCTGCGTAGCGCCCCCGGCCGAGGTCGGGATCGGGGACCCGCAGGCGGAGCTCGGTCGGGGCCGGGGCCGCGGCCAGGGCGAGCTCGATCGCTGCGATGATCTCGAGCAGAGAGGCGTCGGTGGGCAGGTCGAGCTCGGCCGCGCTCGGCGGGGCAGGCTCGGTCGTCGCGGGGTCTCGTGGCTCGGACATCTGTGGTGAGGTCGACGGAGAATCACCCGAGGGCGGTCGGTGGACCACCGTTTGGGTGGCTGCCCCCTTTTAGCGGGTCACTTCGTGACTCGGCAAACCCAAACACAATCGCCGGGGCAGCCCTGCTCTTGGCAGTTGAGGCCCCTGAAACCCTCGTCGGTGTCGGGCGTCGACTCCACCTTCCATAGGTCTGCGTGATGCGCGTCACCTTCCCAGGTGCCCATGAACCCCTCCATGGGGACCGGGGCGGCCATCGAGGGACATTGGAAGACGAAGTGAGAGAAGTCGAAGTCGGCCTCGGTCTGGTCGAACTCGACAATCGCCCCATCTCGGATGTCTGCAAAAAACACGAGGTCGGGGTTTTGGGCGATCTCTGCGTTGACCTCTGCTGCGTTGAAGTAGATGGTGCGAAGTTCGCTGTCCTCGCTGTCCTCGACGGCCTCGGAGTCAGCGCAACCAGCGACGAAGCTCGTTGCCGCAATGGCGAGAATGATTGTCCATGTCATATTCGAGATTTTCACGAGCCGGAACATAGGGTGTGCGACATTTACCGTCAACACATTAATCAGCGGAGGGGGCCGGTGTCGGGGGTTGCCAATTGGGCCAGGATAGCGGGTATTTTGAGAATGCAGTAACAAATTTTCGGCCTGGTTGTTTGTCAGTCAGGGCGCGCTGTCTGTCGTGCATTCCACGAGTTCAGCAATTATCGCTATCTTCGTTGTCACCATTATCTGTGAAAGAAAGAAACGGTAATGTATGTAGTCGAAGTGGCGTTCATCGGTGATTCGGAATCACGTCGGATGAACCCCGGCGCGAGCCTGTGAACTGGAGGATCGTGTCGAGTCATCTGCCTTGCTCGCCGAGTCGACATCGACCGAGCTGTCTTTGTCGAGCTGTCTTTGTCGAGCCGGGGAGCAGGTCGGCGCTCAGTCGTCCGAACAGAGGAAAGAGCCGTCTTCGATGCAGTTGGCCTCGATCCACACGTGGTTGCGGAGGAACACACAGTCGAACCAGTCGAGCTGGTGGGCGGGCTGGCCCTGACCCCAGAGCTCGAACTCGGGGGCGCTGCCGTCGATCCACCGGTAGTCGTTCTCTTCGCTGCGGTCGTTGAGACCGATGGCCCAGCGTCCCGGGTCGATGGCTTCGGCGGCCTCCCAGACCTCGTCGCTCTGCTCGGGGCTGTCGAAGTGGGCCAGGACGTGGCCCTGGTCCTCGCAAAAACTCCGGGCCTCGAGCCAGGAGATGTCGTTGAGGCACAGGTAGAAGGTCCGGCCCTCGACCTCGAGGCTGGGGCAGGGACAGGCGGGGACATCGTCGGCGAAGCCCGAGCAGTTGTTGTCGATCCCGTCGCAGAGCTCTTCGGCGTCGGGGTTGATCTCGGGGTCGGTCTCGTCGCAGTCCTGAAAACAGGGCCCGTAGTCGTCTTGGTCGAGGTCGGGCTGGACGCCGTCGACCAGACAGTCGAGCTGGGGTTCGAGCTCGTCGGCCCGACTCAAAATATAGTCGAGGGAGCGAGTCCGGCTCGACTCGACCTGGGCCTCTGTGTAGGGACGCCGTGGATCGGCGCGCATGGCCTCGTCGGTGAGCTCGATGACCCGGTCGACGTCGGCCTGGAGGTCGAGCTCGCGCAGCGCCCCCAACAGCTGCTGGGCCTGGGTCACGTAGTCGACGAGACACTCCTCCTCGTGCAGGCACTTGTAGGCCAGGTAGCCCTCGTGTTCATAGGGGGTCACGTGGCGGATCAGAGCTTGGTCGAGACTCCAGGGCTGGTAGGTCCAGAGGTCCAAAGTGGGCTCGTGATAGATCGAGAAATTGTGTCCGCCGATGTGGCCGTCGAAGTGACCGACGATGGTCTCGCCGGTCACGAAGGCGAAGAACTCGGGCAGGTCGACCAGGGCCTGATCGCCGTAGAACACGGCCGTGCCGGGCTCGAGCGCCAGGGCAGAAAAAAACGCGAGGTCGTCACGGCTCGTGTCTTTGCCCTCGTCTTGGTCCCAGGCCTCGATGCTCGAGTCTAGGTCGGCGCTCTTGTCCGATTCGTAGAGGTTGCCGGTGGCGTCGGCGTAGACCCGGCGCAGGAAGGGGTCGTCGTAGGGCTCGAGGTCGAGGTAGAGGCCGTAGAGCTCGTCGTTGACCCACACTTGGGCGTAGCCGGCCCGGGGCGCCGCGACACCCAGGGCCCGAAACACCCGGTAGGCGATCCACTCGCGGACCATGGACCGGTCGACGACCATGCTGTTGAGGGTCAGGGCTTCGAGGCCCAAAAACCGGCGCTCGCTGTGAAATTTGTTGAACTTGACCTTGAACGAGGCCTTTTCGCTCAAGGGTCGAAACGAGTGGTTGCCCTTGAGGCGGACGCCGACCTCGGCCCAGGTCTTGCCCGCGTACTCGAACTCGCCCATGACCCAATCTTTGGGCTCGTCCTCGAGTGAGGCTTTGGCGGCGGCATCGAGGGTGATGTGAAACTCGGGCAGGCGGTCGAGGGAGAAGAGTTCGTCCGATGTGGTCGCCGGACCGGGCTCGGGCTCGGGCTCCGGATCGGGGTCTGGATTGCCAGCCGGCGGGGGCAGACAGGCGAGGGTGGCAGCGACCGAGAACAGGAGCCCGGCGGCGACCGGGGACCCGCGGAGCCAGCGAGGGATGCCGAGGGTCATAGCTCTTGTGTACCCCTCGGTGGGAGCCGGCGCCACGCGTCGCGCTGAGCTCGAATTTTTTGCGCCCGGGCGTGGAAGTTTCTAGACCTGGAGCATGCCTGCTTCGTGCCCCCCCTCGCGCCGCCGGCAGCGATCCGCACGCGAGGCCGGGCTGCGGCCCAGCGCCCGATGGTGGTGGGCGGCGGCTTGGATCGGGGTGGTCGTGTGCACGGTCGAGCTCGCCCTGGCAGGGGCTGGCCTCGGCCCCGAAGGTGCGCTGGCCGGGATGTTGAAGTGGGCGCTGCGCCCGGGATCCGAGCCCACGCGGGCGTTTGCCGAGTTGGATTGGGGGCGCCTTCGCCAGGGCTCGCTCGCCCTGGCGGCCGGGTTGTCGGTGCTCGGGGGAGGAGCTGCGTTGGCCGCTCGAGCCCGCCAGCGGAGGGCACGGCGATCCTTGGGGCCGCTCGGAGAGTCCGGGGTGGGCATGGGGCTCGGGCGCGCGATCGACGAGCTCGATCCCGGCCTGGCCGCGCTCGGCACGGTCGTCGGGCTCGCCGTCGTGGCGCTGTGCCTGCGACCGGCGCTGGCGGGGGCCGCACGGTCCGTGGACTCGAGCGCCGAGGGGCTCGCCCTGTTGTGGGTGATGTGGGGCCGCAGGGCCCTGTGGACGGCGGCTGGGCTCGCCCTCGGGCTCGGCGGGCTCGAGCGGCTGGCCAGCGCGCGCCGACTGTGGCAGGGGTTGCACCTGACCCCGGCGCAGGTGCGTGAGCAGGCCCGGGTCCAAGGTCGTCGGTGAGCGCAGACAAGGGCAGGCCGGAGGGGAGCCCCGGCGACGGGCAGACCCTGGTCTCGGTGGCCGTGCCCGTGGTCCTCGACCGTGGCTTCAGCTACGCCGTGCCGCCCTCGCTGCGCGGGACGGTCCCCCCGGGCACGCGGGTCGTGGTGCCCTTTGGGCAGCGGGTGCTGGTGGGTGTGGTTCGACCGGTCTCGGGGGCGCTCGACGACCCTGCCGCGGCGAGCAAGATCCGCGACCTGCTCGAGGTCTTCGATCCACCCGGGCGCCCAGCCCTGGGCCCGGAGCTGGTCGCTCTGTGCGAGTGGATCGCGGACTACTACTGCGCGCCGATCGGTGAGGTCTACCGCCTGGCCCTGCCCGGTGCGGCCATGGGCAACGATGTCCGCCGGGCAGCGATCACAGCGCGCGGCCGGGCGGCGCTGGAGGGTTCCGACCAGGCGGAGCTCGAGGCCCACGATCTGCGTCTGCTGGCGGCCCTCGCCGAGGGTGGAAAGGCCGGCGCCGTGGCCGGTTTGACCAAGCTCGAGCCGCCGATCCCGGCCGTGCTCAAGCGCCTGTGCAAGCTGGTCGAGCGCGAGCTCGTGGAGGTCGACGCCGCGGGTGGCAAGGGCAAGCGGGCCCGCACCGAGGCCCACTATCGACGCACCGATCGCCTGCGGGGGAGCGGGGCCGACGAGGAGGCGATCAAGCGGGCGCTGGGCCGCAGCAAGCAGCGCCGGGGTCTGCTCGACTACCTCGATCTGCAGTTCGCGCGCACGGCCGGCGCGGGGGACCCGGAGGCGGGCGCGGGCTGGGTACCGATCTCCGAGCTGCGGGGTCCGTTTCCGCGGGCCCGGGTGCTCTTGCCTCCCCTGCTCGAGGCCGGGCTCGTGGTCACCAGCGAGCGCCTGCGTGGCCTCGATCCCTTCGCGGGCCTGGCCGAGGTCCCGAGTGCCCCGATCACGGCCCTGACCGACGATCAGGGCGAGGCTCTCGCGGGCTTGAGCGCCGCGCTCGAGGCCGGCCGCTACAGCGCGTCGCTGCTGCATGGGATCACCGGCAGCGGCAAGACCGAGGTCTATCTCCGGTTGATCGCGGCGGCCCGGGAGGGGGGCGGCGGGGCGATCGTCTTGGTCCCGGAGATCGCCCTGACGCCGCAGCTGGCCCAGCGATTTCGCCAGCGTTTCGGGGACCAGGTCACCGTGCTCCACAGTGGGCTCAGCGCGCAGCAGCGCCGCGATGCCTGGGAGCACATCCGCTCGGGTCGGCGGCCGATCGTGATCGGGGCCCGCTCGGCCGTGTTCGCGCCGGTGCCCGAGCTGCGCGTGATCGTGGTCGACGAGGAGCACGACGGCTCCTTCAAGCAGGAGGAGGGGGTCCGCTACAACGCCCGCGACGTGGCCCTGGTCCGGGCGCGGAGCTCGAGGGCGGTGGTCGTGCTGGGCTCGGCCACGCCCTCGCTCGAGAGCTGGAAAAACGTGCAAGACGGCCGCCTGGACCTGTGGTCTCTGACCACACGCCCGACTCCCCGGCCCCTGCCCTCGGTCGAGGTGGTCAACCTGCGCGAGCACATGCCCGACCCCGAGACCCTGCTCAGCGCGCGCTTGCGCCAGCGGGTGGTCGAGACGGTGGCCGCCGGAGAGCAGGTGATCTTGTTCCTCAATCGCCGCGGCTACACCACGGCCCTGTCGTGCAAGACCTGTGGCTCGTTCCAGCAGTGCCCCGACTGTTCGGCGCCATCCATGACCTACCACCTGGGTCGCAACCGGCTCATGTGTCACCTCTGTGGTCATATCGAGGCGGCCTCCAGCAGCTGCCTGGCCTGTGGTGGGACCGAACTCGAGCACGGAGCGGCGGGGACCGAGCGGGTCGAGGTCGCGATCGGCGCGGCCCTCGAAGGAATCCGGGTGTTGCGCCTCGATCGCGATACTTCGCGAGGCCGGGCGCTGCTCGAGACCCTATCGGCATTCCGCCGCCACGAGGCCGACGTGTTGATCGGCACCCAGATGCTCTCCAAGGGCCACGACTTTCCGGGTGTCACCCTGGTCGGGGTGCTGCGGGCGGACCACGGCCTGGGTCTGCCCGATTTCCGCGCCACCGAGCGCGTATTTCAACTCCTCACCCAGGTCGCGGGCCGAGCCGGTCGGGGAGAGCGGCCCGGCCGTGTGCTCATCCAGACTTGGGCCCCCGACCACCCCGCCATCGAGTACGCGCGCACCCACGACTTCGCGGGTTTTGCGGCCTACGAGCTCGAGGCCCGGGGCAAGGCCAACAACCCGCCCTGGACTCGCTTGGCACTGATTCGCATCACCGGGCTGCAGCGTGGGCGGGTCGAGGCTCGGGCCGCCGAGCTCGGTGGTTTCGCCAGGGATCTGGCCCGCCGGGTCAACGCGGCCGAGACCGACCTCCAGGCCGAACCCCCGATCATGGTCCTCGGCCCGGTCGACTCGCCCATCGAGCGGGTGAACCGAAAACACCGAATGCAGATCTTGATCCGCGCGCGGACGCGCCCGCCCCTGCGCTGGCTGCTCAAGCACCTTCGGCTACGTTTGGGTCAAACGGGGCGCGGACCCGCGCAGACCCAGGCCAGGGTCGATGTAGACCCATATGGGATGTTGTAGTTCTCCGAGCGCTATCGTAATTTGTGTATGCAAACTACGCGATTGAATGGCCTCCAGTAATAGGCACTGGTGAATTCAGGAGTGGTCGATTTGACCGGAAAGGGGACAGGACGCTCGATAATGTACCTAATTACACCTGCACTGGATAGAGTGGAGATGTGCGATGTAAAGAAGTTCATATGTCGATGATTAGATATAGTAAATTTGTCGTTCTACCTTATGTTGATATTCGACCGCAGACGCACAGTCACCAATGAAGTGGGGTGATGTGTGCATTTGAGCACCCTGACTCTCATGTCACACAATCAAGATTCGGTGTCCCGCCCTCGCGCTTTGATGTTCGCTCTCGCGGGTCTATGCCTCCTACCTGCGACCAGTTGGGCCTACCAGTTCGACGACGTCGAAGAGGCCTATCAAGACGCCTACCTGGCGACTCCCGTCGAGTTGATCGGGACCGTCGTCGATGCCGAGGGGCTCGCGCTCTCCGGGGTCCAGGTCGAGTTGATCGCCTGGGGCGACTCGCTGGTCAACGACGGGGAGGGGGCCAGCAGCTTCAGCGATGGAAGTTTCTCCATTCCCGGCTTGGCGCGGCGCTCGGCCATGCTCGAGGTCAGCTTGCCGGGCTACTACACCGAACTGGTGCCCGTCGATCTCCAGATCGACATGGGCGATCCGAGCGTCGATCTGGGCGAGTTGCGCCTGGTCGCCCGGCAGTTCGACCGGGTCCGGCTGAGCTTCGGGGGTGACACTATGTTCGGACGTCGGATGTTCGATCGGGATGGCGACGGGGTGATGGGCGAGAGTGGCGACCTGCTCCACCCGGAGACCATCGGTGAGGACACCCAGGCCCTGTTCCGCTTTATCGAGCCGATCCTGCACGCCGACGACCACACCAGCCTCAACCTCGAGACGCCGGTCACCGACGACCCGGCGACCCCGCACCCGAGCAAGAGCTACGTGTTCTACGCTCTCCCGGGCAGCACGGCGGTCCTCCCGGGGCTCGGGGTGGACTCGGTGAGCATGGGCAACAACCACCTCTACGATTTCCTCGAGGCGGGGGTCGCCGACACGGTCACCGCGCTCGCCGACGCGGGGCTCCCGGGCTTCGGTGGTGGGGTCAGCTACGCGGCGGCCATCGACTCGATATACCGGGACACGGTCAACGGCGTGCCCCTGTCCATGCAGGGGTTCTCGAACTTTATCGGCTACTCCTACGGAGGCGACGACCTCAAGGTCGTCGCCCTGACCTCCCCGGCCAAGGGCGGGGCCCTGCCTTCCTTCAACGCGCGCCTCGACGCCTTCGTCGACGCTGAGGTCGCGGCCGGTCGCTTCGCGGTGCCGATCATCCACGGGGGCTCCGAATACGCGTATCAGCAGAGCGGCGGCACCCGCAGCGACTTCGCTCGCACCGTCGAGCACGGGGCCGACCTGGTCATCGGACACCACCCGCACGTGGTCCACGGGGTCGCGACCTACGACGCTGGGGACGGTCCCGTGTTCGTGCTCGGCTCGCTCGGGAACCTGGTCTTCGACCAAGAGGTGTACGAGACCTTTCGCTCCTACCTCGCCGTGGTCGATGTGGTCGACGGCTTCGGGGGCCCGAGGGTCGAGAGCATGCGTTTGGTGCCCTATCGCATCGACGGCTACATGCCGCGCACCGTTGCGGGCGCGGCCCTGGCCAAGATGGGGCGCTACGTCGGCCACCTCTCGACCATGGAGGCCGAGGCCGAGCCCGAGAGCAGCAGCTTCGACAGGGCGGTGGTGTTCGCCCAGGGCGGTCGGCTGGTGGTCGTCGCCAGCGAGGCCGAGGTCCAGACCACGGACCTCCTCGATCAGCGCAGCGTGGACCTCAGCGGCGGCGAGACCGGGCTGCTCACGCTCGACCCCTACACGGACACGGACGCGCTGGCGGCTCTGCACACGGACGTCTCGGCGAACTGTGAACTCGGCCGCGACCTCCTGGTGATCGGTGACTTCGAGGAGCAGGACGTCGACGACGCCTACCGGGAGGGCGACCTCTGGGTCCAGTCGGGCAGCCGCTACCTCCAGGGCAGCGAGGTCCACGACGGCCAGGGAGCCGCCGTGCTGCTGCGAAAATCCACCTACAGCTCGCGCACGAGCTTGTGGATGGGGAGCAAGCTCGAGGTCACCGCGGGTCACAAAATGACCATCAGCGGCTGGCACAAGGGCGACAACGCGGGCGAGGTCCGGGTCTATGTACGCTGGATGAGCTCCGGGGGCAGCACGGTTTCGGCGAGCACCATGTACACCAAGCCCGAGGGCAGCTACGACTGGTCGCCCTTCACCATCGACGTGACCGTGCCCAGCAACGCCGACAAGCTCAAGGTCTACTTTCGGCACTACCCGCCGGCCTCCGGGGGAGATGGGGAGTTCTTCCTCGACGACGTTGCCTTCGTCGACTGGGAGCAGAGCGTGAGCGTCGACGCCGCTGGGGTCGACCTGCCGACCCCGAACGGCTGGGACTTCCTGCGCTGCGAGGCCGAAGGGGTCGAGCTCGAGCTCGAGCTCACCCACCGGGTCTACGCACTCTGAGGCGCCGACCTCCGGGCCTGACCCTCCTCGAGGGCCTGACCCTCGGGCCCAAGCTCAGGGCGGGGGCCTCTCGGGCACAACCAGCGACGAGCCGTGAAGGTCACCTTCACGGCTCGTCGCGTTGAATGGTTGGACGGATTGGATCGTGGGACAGCTCGTCGGTCGTGCCGAGCTCAGCCCTCCCAGGGGCTGTAGCCCTTGGGTCCCTCCTCCATCTCCATCTCCATCGAGCACTCGAGGACCTCGCCCTCTTCGCTTTCGTCGATGGAGCACGCCGGTGCGTCCTCGGGATCCTCGTCCAGCGAGTAGAACAGGTCGTCGATGCTGGCGGCGTTGGTCTCGTCGTCGTCCGTGGGCGCGACCATGCCGGTGCAGAACACGTGGCCGCCACCGGTGGTGACGACGCCCGAGAACTGCTGGCCGTCCGCGTTGGTGTAGGTACAGGGGATGGGGTCGCCGACGGGCGTGGGGGTGGAGCTGACGGTGGCGCGGTGGATCGGCACGGCCCAGGCGAGGGCGGTGGTGCTGAAGAGGAAGGTGGTGAGGGCGACGGCGATGCGGAGGTACATGGTGGTTTAGGGGGCCGGGTCGATGCGCCCGGTCGTAGGTTCATTTGCGAGCCGCCCTGAGAATCTGACGGTCGCCGCCGAGAAAACCGACGAATGTTCACCGGTCTGTCGGGGGTCGCCCTCGACCCGTGAAGTTCAAGGGTGCCGCCGGACTAAGCGGAGAGCTCCTCCATCGCTGTGGACGACCACCCGGAGGTCGCCGAGTGACGAGATAGAGGGTCTCGGTCTCGTCGAATCCGGGCGCGGCCGTGGTCGATCGCTACCCTAGCCGCGCTTGCGGGCCAGGATCATGGTCCACGGGAAGGCGCCGGGGCGCTCCACGATCTCGAAGTGGGCGCCGATGAACTGGGCGAAGCCCCGCCGGGTCCAGTGGTTGACGTGGTCCTCGTCGTTTCCCCAGCGGCGCAGGTTCTTGCCCCGCATGAAGTTGAGGGCGCAAAATACGGGCTCCCAGGGCACGCTCAGGAGCAGCCACTCGTTGCTGAGGCTCTCGATGATCGGGAGCATCTGTTCGGGCTCCGGGATGTGCTCGAGGACCTCGAGCATCATGACCATATCGAAGCTGCGGCCGTCGGCGGCGAGCTTGCGGGCGTCCTGCTTCTGGACATCGGCGTGGGTACCGAGGCGGGCCTGGGCCTTGGCGACCGCCTTGCCGTCGAGCTCGACCCCGTGGAGCTCGGCCCTGACACCCCCACTGTGCAGGGCCTCGAGCACGTAGCCCTCACCGCAGCCGAGCTCGAGGATCGAGCTGGGGTCGGCGAGGCCGACCATGCGCACGGCCTGGGCGTGGAAGTTGTCGATCAGCCGGCGCTGAATGGGGTTGGTGCTCTCGTGCTTTTTTTGGTTCGAGCTGCGCTCGTCGGCGGAGGTCATGGCTGGGGCTCGCGGTCTGAAGCGGGCTCAGCCGGGTTCGAGTCCGACTCCGGGTTCGAGTCCGGCTTCGAGTTCGAGTCCGGCTTCGAACCTTCGGCTTGGGCGCGGATCCGTTCGCGCTCCGTCTCGCTGTGGGCGGAGAAGATCTCGCGTGGGGTGATGGTGGTCCGGACCAGGAGCTCCCCCAGCAGGCCAAAACACAGAAACTGGAGCCCGGTGATGGTCAGCAGCACGCCCAAGGTCAGGAGCGGGCGGGTACCGATGGGGGTACCCAGGCCCCACAGCACGGTCAGGTAGACCAGCAGGCCGAGTCCGAGCCCACCGAGCACGAAACCCGGGAGACCAAAGAAATGCAGGGGGCGGGTCCGGTACTTGGTGACCAGCAGGACGGTCATCAGATCCAAGATGCCGTCGAAGAAGCGCTTGATGCCGAACTTGCTGACCCCGTGCTTGCGAGGTCGGTGGTTGACCACCAGCTGCTCGATGCGAAAGCCCTTGGCGCCGGCGAGCACGGGCAGGAAGCGGTGGAAGCCGCCGTATACGGACAGCTCGCGAATGCACTCGATGCGGTAGGCCTTGAAGCCGCAGTTGAAGTCGCGCAGGGGGATGCCGCTGAGGCGGCGAACCATGCCGTTGAAGACCTTCGAGGGCAGGGTCTTGCCGATCGGATCGTGGCGTCGCTTCTTCCAGCCTGAGACCAGGTCGGCGCCCGCGTCGATGCGGGCGACGAACTCGGGGATCATGGCAGGGTCGTCCTGGAGATCCGCGTCGAGGGTCATCACGATGTCGCCGCGGACCTTCTCGAAGGCCGCGGCGAGGGCCGGCGACTTGCCGAAGTTGCGGCGGAAGTGGATCACCCTGACCCGTCCGTCGCGCTCGGCCAGCTCGTCGAGCTTGCGGTCGGAGCCGTCCCGGCTGCCGTCGTTGATGAACAGGATCTCGTGGCCGCGGCCGATGCTCTCGCAGGCCTCGGTGATGCCGCTGTAGAGCTCCTCGAGGGAGTCGACCTCATCGAACACCGGGATGACCACGGAGATGCCCGGGCGGTCTTCGGTCGGGGCGGTCATGGGCAGGGTGGATAGCACGTCGAGGGCGGGGCGACCCGGTGGGGAGGCTGGGGAAGGAGTGTCGATACGCCGTGCGGGAACTCTCAGATTCGGCACCGGGGACCGTTTTCGAGTTTGGGTCCTGGAGTGCGGGTCGGGACTTCGGGCCTAGGCTCCGGCCTCGGGCCATGCGCGCTCTCGCTTGGACCGGGCGGATGGGCCCCTGTGGGGTGGTGACGTATGCTTCGCGCGGGTGCCCCGAATCATGAAGACCCTCGTGTGGAGGCGGTGGTGAGCCTTGCGCCCGCCGGACTGGCGATCCTTCTCGGGCTGGTCGGCCTCGTATTCGGGGCTGATCGCTTTGTCATGGGGGCCTCGAGTTTGGCCCGCCGCATGGGGGTCTCGCCGTTGTTGGTGGGCATGTTCATCGTCGGCCTGGGAACCTCGGCGCCCGAGATGTTGGTCTCGGCGACGGCGGCCCTCGACGGCAGCGGCGGTCTGGCGATCGGCAACGCCGTCGGCAGCAACATCACCAACGTCGGCCTCGTGCTCGGCGCGGCGGCCCTGATCCGCCCGCTCACGCTCGAGCCCGACATCGTACGCAGAGAGCTCCCCGTGATCTTGGGGATCACGGCGGTGGTCGGTCTGTTGCTCTACGACCTCGAGCTCTCGGTCTTCGACGGTTTGGTGTTGGTGGGGATGTTGATCCTGTTCCTGCTCCGGGCGTTCGTGACCGGCCGCGCGGCGAAGCGAAAGGACGCCGAGGCGGCGACGCAGCCCGAGGTGGCGACCGTGCCCGAGAAGGCGACCGTGCCCGAGAAAGCGACCGTCAGCGACGAGCTCGAGCCCAAGGGTGCCGAGATCCTCAGCTACCAGCGCGCCACCATGTGGCTGCTGATCGGCCTGGTTCTGCTCATGGCTGCATCTCAGGCGGTGGTCTGGGGTGCGTCGGAGATCGCATCGGCGCTCGGTGTCAGCGATCTGGTCATCGGTCTGACCGTGGTCGCCATGGGCACGAGCTTGCCGGAGCTCGCAGCCTCGGTCGCGTCGGCCCTCAAGGGCGAGCACGCCATGGCCATGGGCAACGTGCTGGGCTCGAACGCCTTCAACATGCTCGCCGTGTTGCCCTTCCCTGCGATCCTCGATCCGGGGCCGGTCGGTCGGGAGCTGCTGGTCCGCGACTATGGAGCCATGGCGGGGCTCTCGGTCTTGCTGTTCCTGTTTGCGATCAGTCGGCGCGGGCGCAACGAGTTGACCAGGATCGAGGGGGGCGTCCTGATCCTGGCCTACCTGAGTTACGTGACGGTGGTCGTGCTCTCGGCGATGGGAATCATCTCGATCTGAGTGAGGCCCCGGTTCCGAATCAGCCGCAGTTGACGCCCATCACCGGGATGTCGTCGGAGATCCACAGCTTGGAGGTCGGCGGCTCCGTGCTCATGTAGATCTCCATGTCGAAGCTGAGCGTGCAGGGGTAGGTACCCAGAGCATCGAAGGCTCCGAAGTCGAGGTTGCCCATGCCCCCTCCGGCGGTCGAGTCCGGCGGGACGTCGTCGGGACACACGGTGGTGTCGTCCCAAGAGCGCACGAGCTCGATGGCCCAGGTGCCCTCGACCTCGACGTCGAAGTCGTCGCCCATGACCGGGGAGAACAGGACCATCTCCGTGCAGGTGGTCTCGTTGAAGTTGACCCGGGTGATGACGATGCGGTCGAGGCCGCCCGGCATGATCACGGCCTCGTACTGAGAGAAATCCTCCGGGCCCGTGTCCTCTTCGCTCTCGTCCTCGCTCTCGTCGGTACTGCTCTCGTCGGTGGTCTCCGTGTCCCCGGTGCCCTCGTCCCCGGTTGTCTCGGTGGTCCCGGTGGTCCCGGTGGTCCCGGTGGTCTCCGTGCTGCCCTCACTCGTCCCGCTGGTGGTCGTGGTGTCGCTGGTGCTGCCCATGGTCTCGGCTGCAACCTCGTCGTCGCTGCCTCCATCGTCGCTGCAGGCGAGGGCGCTGGCGGCGAACAGGGGCAGCACCAGCAGGAGAGTCGAGGGGGTGGGACGCCCAAGCAGAAAAGTCATGCCGGGATCGTACCGCATGGGCGTGGGCGGGGGGCCCCGAAGCTGTCCTCCGAGGCGCCGCCAGAACCCGTATGCTGCGCGCGCGCAGCATACGCATGCTGCGCATGCTTAGGATTTTAACGCTGTAGGTGTCCGAATTCGCCATCCTCTGGAAAACTCGGCGCGCGGAGAGTACACAGCGCTGGTGAGCAGTACGGCCTTTACCTTCGACACCGAGGACGCCTTCTTCACCTTCTTCGATCAGTTGAAGATGCATGAGCACTTGAGCGAGTGCGAGCGCTACGCGGACTACGACCGCGACGTCTATACCGCGACGATCGAGGAGGCCTACAAGTTCGCGCGCGACACCCTCGGGCCCCTGAACCGGGCCGGCGATCAGCAGGGGTGCACGCTCGACGAGGAGGGCAACGTGACCTTGCCCGACGGCTACAAAGAAGCGTGGTCGATCATGCGTGAGGGAGGGTGGGTCGCGCCCCGGGCCGACCCGGAGCTCGGCGGTTCCGGCATGCCGGCGATCATCGGTGCCTACCTCAGCGAGGTCGAGTCGGGGGCCTGTATGGCCTTTGGCATGTACGTGGGTCTGTCGTCGGCGGCGGCCCGGGTGATCGCCGGATACGGGCCGGAGAAGCTGGCTCACCCCGTCGCCGAGATGCTGTTCTCGGGCGAGTGGGGCGGGACCATGTGCCTGACCGAGGCCGGTGCCGGGTCCTCGGTGGGCGACAGCCGGACCAAGGCCAAGCCCTGCGAGGGCGAGGAGGGGGTGTGGCTGATCGAGGGGGAGAAGATCTTCATCACCGGCGGCGACTCGGACCTGGGGACCAACATCTGTCACCTGCTCTTGGCGCGCACGCCCGGCTCCCCCGAGGGCACCAAGGGCTTGAGCTTGTTCATGGTCCCCAAATATTGGTTCGACACCGAGAGCCTCGAGCTCGGCGAGCGCAACGGCGCCCATGTCCTCAAGCTCGAGCACAAAATGGGGATCCAGGGCTCGGCGACCTGCGTGCTGGGCTTCGGCACCCGGGCCCCCTGTCGCGGGTGGATGGTCGGCGACGAGCGTCAGGGCATGCGACTCATGTTCGGGATGATGAACGAGGCCCGACTCGGGGTCGCCGTCCAGGGCCTCGCGGCCGGCTCGGCGGCGTTTCAGTACTCCCGCCACTATGTCCACGAGCGGGTCCAGGGCGTGCCCATCGACCGGATTCGTGATCCTGAGGCACGCTCGGTGCCGATCGTCCAGCACCCGGACGTCCGCCGCATGCTCATGACCCAAAAGGTGCTCGTCGAGACCATGCGCGCCATGGCCTATCGCCTCGCGCTCCAGTTCGACCTCAGCGAGAGCCACCCCGACGAGGACACCCGGGCCAAGTACCTGCGCCGGGCCGAGCTCGTGCTCCCGGTGTGCAAATCGATCTGCACGGACCTCGGCTTCGAGGTCGCCGTCACCGGTGTGCAGATCTACGGCGGCTACGGCTACACCCAGGAGTTTCCGGTCGAGCAGCTGGTCCGCGACGCCAAGATCCAATCGATCTACGAGGGCACCAACGGCATCCAGGCCCTGGACCTGCTCGGTCGCAAGATGCGGATGGAGGGCGGCCGCCTGTTCATGGAGTGGATGCAAGAGGCCAAGGGCCGGGTCGAAGAAGCCGAGACCGAGGGCTTCGTCGAACAGGCCAGGGCGCTCGGGAAGGCCATCGATGCCGTCGGCGCGGCCGCCATGCACATCGCGGGCGTGGGCCAGAAGAACCTCTCGGCGGCCATGCTCAACGCCGTGCCCTTCATGCACGCCTTCGGTTACACGGTGCTCGGTCAAGAGGCCCTCGACCAGGCCCGGGTCGCCAAGCGCAAGATCGAGGCGGAGGGCGAGAGCGACTTCCTCAAGGGCAAGCTGCTCAACCTCGACTTCTTCACCGCGACCTTCCTGCCCCAGGTGATAGCGACTTCGAAGTCGATCCGGATCGGCGACGAGAGCTGCCTCGACGCGGCGCTGTTCGGAGCTTGAGTCCCGCGCCGGAGTTCAGCAAACAAGAGGGAGAGCCACGCGGCTCTCCCTCTTGTTGTTGTGTAGGGGTCCGCAGCGGTGGAATCCCTTGATGGGTTTTTCTGAATTGGGTGGATCCACCCAAGGGTAATCTTGCGAGGGTAGATTCCCGTGAGGGTATTCCCGGGAGTGGGAATTGTTGTGGGGGTATTCCCGCGAGGGTATTCCTGGCGACTAAACTACAGCGACGCGCCGCAGATCTTTGCTTCGGCACCCACACAGATGTTGTCCAGACACCAGGCATCTGTGGGGCAGACGGTATTGGCAGCACAGGAATCGCCGACCTCGAAGCGGGCCTGACAAGTGAAGTCTTTGCCACCGTCGCAGTAGAAGCCCGGCGCGCATTGGGACCCAAAGGTGCAGGGCAGCCCCTCGCCAGGGGTGCTCTCGCAGACACCCCCATCCGGGCAGACCAGCTCGAATTTTTGGGGCCCGCAGCTCGAATTTTTGGTGGGGTCGCAGGTGTCTCCGAGTTGGGGATCCGGTACACAAATGCGCTCGTTCGCCGACCCAAACCTGCAGTAGCTTCCGGACTCGCAGGGCAGGTCCTGCCAGCTGAGGGTGCAGGGCTCACCGATGGACACGGGCAGGGTGGGGGGGGTGTTGCAGACTCCCCCGTAACAGGCCAGGTCCGGCCGGCAGGAGTCACCCAAGTGTTCCCAGGAGCAGGGTTGGCCGAAGGTGGCGCGGCCGCGGGTGAGCGGACACTCGGTGATATCCGGGATTTCCATGTTCGCTACAGCCTCCGGGCCGAGGCAGCCCCAGTCCGCCCGGGCCTGGAGGAGCTGCCCCGCACAGACTTCGTCCCACTGGCCGCCCTCGGCGACGCCCTCGTCGATCAGGACTTGGATTGCGGCGGTCTCGGCCGCGATGCAGGTGGCCTCGTCGTTGTACTGGAGGACCGAGCAGGCACATGAGAACTGCTGGTGACACAGCTGTTCGGCCAGGGCCGCAGCGGCGTCGGCTTCGGTGAGCGGCTCGGCCGCGGTTTCGGCACCGGTCTCGGCGTCGGCGTCGGCGTCGTCCTCTTCGGTGGTGAGGGCACAGCCGAGCGAGAGGCCGGCTGCAAGAGTCAGACATGACAGTGCGCGAGTAATGGACATGATGAGATAGGGGGTGACCCGGTCTTGGGTGTGCCCCGCGCGAGGGGATCGATCACGCGACTGCGATGTTCTCGGTACTCGCTCCGAGAACATCGCGCGCTGGCCGGACCCCACGCGATTTGGGCGGATATGCCCACTTCTGAAGTCGATAACCAGCATCGAGAAGTGTAATGCGAAGAACATCGACTTCGGGGTCACTCGATGTTTCGGCAGCTATCGACCATCGAGCGCCAGTTACGCGTCGTCGCGGGGACCGAGCCTGAAAAAAACGCCGGATACAAACAGACAACGGGGCCCGACTACCCGACAATCACCACATGACGCGACGCGATCTACGATTCACTGGACTCACTTTGCTCTCCGTCTCCCTGCTGGCCGGAGCCTGCACCGACGATGTCACGGGTAACGACGACGAGGCCGCCGGTACCGGAACTTCGACTGCGGACGACACCGATACGACCACCAACTCGGCCGGTACCGAAGTCGGCGAGACCAACTCGGACACGAGCGCCGACACGGACACGAGCGCCGACACGGGCACGGACACGAGCACCGACACGGGCACGGACACGAGCACCGACACGGGTACCGACGTCGATACGGATACGACGGGCTCCACCGAGACGACCCTGTTCTGTTCACCCGGAAGCACGATCTGCGCCGACTTGGACAACTACCAGGAGTGCGACGAGTCCGGCAGCATGTTCGGCGACCCCATTCCCTGTGACCCCACCGAGCAGTGCGACTCGGGCGAGTGTGTGCCGCTTTGTGACCTCGTGCAGGCGACGCCGAGCTCCATCGGTTGCTCCTTCTTCGCCAACCGCATGGACAACTTCAACCCCAGCGACAATGACTCGCTGGTGGTCGGCAACACCTATTCGAACAAGACCGTCAGCGCCCAGCTCTACTTCGTCCCCAACGGGACCAACGTGGAGCAGGCTGAAGGTGCGCCCGTCGACATCGCCCCCGAGGGAACCCACACCTTCACCCTGACCAACGCCCAAATCGAGAGCGTGACCACGATCCGCCAGGGCGGGGTCTACCGGGTCGAGACCAACCTCCCGGTCGTCGCCTACCAGCACTCGCCGATCGGCGCCGTGTTCACGAACGACGCGTCCATGCTGCTCCCGGAGCACGCCCTCACCGGCAACTACGTGGTCAGCTCCTTCCCCGCGACCGTCGGTGCGTACCCGAGCTACTTCACGGTCATCGCTGCGGTCGACGGCACGACCTTGGACTTCACCGTTCCGCAGGCCACGGCCGGCGGTGGCGGTGTGCCCGGGCTCGCGGCCGGCGGCAGCGCGCAGGTCATGCTCGATCGCTTCAGCACCCTCAACGTGGTGGTCCAGCAGCAAAACGGCGGTGACCTCTCGGGTACGGTGATCAGCGCGGACCAGCCCGTGTGGCTGATCGGTGCCACCGAGTGCGCCAACGTCCCCGACGGCGGCACCCTGTTCTGCGACCACATGGAGGAAGTGATGCTGCCCCTCGAGTACTGGGGCGAGGAGTACGTCGGCGCCCACGCGCCCTTCCGCTCGGGCAACGAGAACTTCCACTGGCGGATCTACGGCGGCGAGGACGGCGTGACCGTCGACACCGATCCGGCCCAGCCCGGCTTCCCGATCAACCTCGACAAGGGCCAGTACCACCAGTTCGCGACCACGGAGACCTTCGTGATCACGGGCGACGGTCCCTTTATGCCCGTCCAGTACCTCGAGGGCACCACCGGTGGCGCCAACGACGGTGATCCCTCGATGATCCAGGCCGTGCCCACGGCCCAGTTCCTCCGGGCCTACTCCTTCGTCACCGGCGAGGGATACCCCACTCACTACGCTCAGATCATCCGCCCGGCGGGTGGCTCGGACGTCAGCATCGACGGCAACGTCGTCGGTGGGTACTACGAGGCCGGCGGCTACGAGATCGCGGACGTCGACATCAGCGAGGGCTCCCACTTCGCGAACAGCGACCAGCCCTTCGGGATCATCTCGATCGGCTACTCGCCGGCGACCAGCTACGGCTACCCGGGCGGCCTCCGCCTCGAGGTCATCAACCCGCAGTAGGGTCTCGTTCGGCGCGCGATCAGGCGCCGAAAAAACCAGCGGCCAGCTCCGATGGGGCTGGCCGCTCGCTTTGGTTCGAGGGCTCGGCCGACCTGGTCGCCGAGCCCTCGAGCTACTTCCGGTTTTTGCGTCGGGCCTTGCGGTCCTTCTTGCGTTTGTCCTTGGTCTTGGTCTTGGACTTGAGCGCCTTGGTTGCCGAGGGTCCGCCGGCGTTGCCGAGCATGCTGGCGATGTCCGGCATGCCGCCTGGCATGCCCGGCATACCGCCGAGGCCTCCGGCGCTACCAGGCATGCCAGGCATGCCTGGTAGGCCACCACCGCCTCCCATGAGGGCCTGAAGGGCCTGGGGGTCTTTGGCGAGCTTGCGCATGGCCCCCATCTGCTTCATCTGCTTCATGCCCGGGATCTTGCCGAGCAGGCCGCCGCCCCCACCCATGAGGTCGCCGAGCATGCCGAACATGTCGCGCATGACCATGAAGCGCGAGACCAGGCCCATGACCTCGTCGTCCTGGCGCCCGGATCCGCGGGCGACCCGGGTCACCCTGCTACCTACGAAGTCGTCGGGGCCGAGGGCGGCCGGGTCCTTGGCCTTCCTCTTCTTGGGGCGCTTGCGGGTCAGCTTGGCGAGCGCCGGGGTGGTCGAGCGCGCGGCCTCGTCGAGGAAGAGCTCCGGGTCGCGGCGCTCCAGCTTGGTCATGGAGTTGATCATCGCCTCGATCTTGACCAGCTCGCCGTCGTCGGAGGCCTGCTCGAGGACCTCGTCCGGGAGGTCGCCGCCGAACAGGGCGCCCAGGGGCATCTTGTCGACCAGGTCCTTCATCGAGCCCATCGACTGGATGGTCTTGATCTGCTTGAGGAAGTCGTCCATCCCGAAGCCACCGCCGAGCATCTTCTCGGCGTCCGCGGCTGCCTCCTCCTCGTCGACGACGCCTTGGAAGTCGCTCATGAGCCCGACGAGGTCGCCCATGCCCAAGATGCGGCCGGCGAGGCCCTCAGGGCGGAACTCCTCGAGCTTGTCCAGGCCCTCGCCCATGCCCAGGAACTTGATGGGTTTGCCGGTGGTGGCCTTGATCGACAGGGCCGCGCCGCCGCGGGCGTCACCGTCGAGCTTGGTCAAGACCACGCCCGTGACGTCGAGGCGCTCGTCGAAGGCCTTGGCGGTCTGGACCGCGTCCTGGCCGATCATCGCGTCGATGACCAGGAAGATGTTGGCCGGGTGGACCGCGCTCTGGATGTTCTCCAGCTCGGCCATCAGCGCATCGTCGACCGTGAGTCGGCCTGCGGTGTCGTAGAGGATGAAGTCGCAGCCCTTGAGGGCGGCCTCTTCGGTGGCGTCACGGCAGATGTCGACCGGGTCGGCGCCGGGGCGTGCGAACACAGGCACACCGAGGCGATCACCGAGGACCTGGAGCTGGTGGATGGCGGCCGGCCGATAGACGTCGGCGGCGACCATCATGACCTTGTGGCCCTGGCTCTGGAGCTTGCGAGCGAGCTTGCCGGTGGTGGTGGTCTTACCCGAGCCCTGGAGCCCGACCATCATGACGCCGGTGATGCCCTTGCTGGCCCGGTTGAAGCTGGTGTCCACCGGACCCATCAAGTCGACGAGGGCCTCGTGGCAGATCTGGACGAAGTGATCTTCGGGGCGGACCCGGAGCTTCTTCTTGTCCTTGCCCTTGGCGACCAGCTGAACCTGCTCGCCGAGGGCCTGCGCTTTGACCGTGCGCAGGAATTTCTTGACCGTGCGGAACTCGACGTCGGCCTCGAGCAGGCTCAGGCGGACGTCTTTGAGGGCCGCGTCGACGACCTCTTCGGTCAGCTCGCCCTTGCCAGTCAGGCGCTCACGCGCGGCCCGAAAACCTTTGGAAATGGTCTCGAACACGGGGTGGAGATAGCACATCTGCGCTGGGCTGTGCCCAGCCCGCCTAAATGGATCGAGCCGCGCTGCTCACACGAATTCGTCGCGGCCGCCGCCGTGCCACCACTCGACCCATTTTTTGATCCCGATCTCCCGTTCTTGGCGGCTGCCCGCGGCCAGGAAGTTGATCCGCTGGCCGGTGATGCGGCGCAGCTCGTCCGCGGCCCAGCGCCGCACCGAGATGTCCTTGTGGGCCAGGCTCGAGATGATCCACTCGATCCGGTGGTGGTGAGCGTTGTCGGCGTACCAGCTGCGCCAGCGGTGCGGCTTGAGGCCGAGCTGTTGGCCGGTGATCGAGCACAGAGACTCGAGCGCGGCCTCTTGGATGTAGCGCTCCTTGCTGGCGAGCAGCTCGATCAGCTTGGCCACCGACTGAATGTCGCGGACCGTGCCCACCGCCCGGGCGGCGTGGAGCTGGCGAGTCCGGTTGGGACTGTCGAGTTCGCGGCGGATCGTCCCGATAGACTCGTTGAAGCCGGCCTCGCCCGAGTAGGTCTCGAGCACACGCATGGCGATCGCGCGGACGTCTGCGTCGGGGTCGAAGGCCCGCTCTCCGAGTACGGCGGGGGCTCGTTCGTGGCGCAGCTCCATGAAGGTGAAGGCCACATAAAAGCGCACCGCCGGGTTGGGGTGGCCGATGATGCCGACCAGGTGGGCACCCATCTCGTGACCGAGGTCGAGGGTCACCCGGATCAGGGGTCCGTGGGCGGGGAGCGGGGGCAGGGCGTCGAGGTCCCGGCGCTGGACGTCGAGATCGCCCGGGAACAGCTCGGCGATCCGGAGACGGGCAGGCTCGCCGAGATCACGCAGTTGCTGGAGCTCGGTGGCGCCGCCGTGGGTGGCTGCCGAGATCGCCGAGTCGAGGGTCGCGCGGGCGGCCGTGTCGGGGCGGGCGGCCTGGTCTTCCTCATCGAGCTGGATGCGGCCGCGCATGGAGCCCGAGTCGGCCGGGCCGGAGCTGGGACCGGAGCTGGGGCTGGTGCCCGTCCCCACCGACGTACCCGCGGTCCTGCGCAGGCGGACCGGTGGTTTGGCGCCGACGGGCGGCTGTCGAGACGGCGTTGGGGCGGGCCTGGGCTCGACGGCCCCAGCCCCCTGCGCCGGCAGTCGAGCGGTCGCGGTCGCGGTCGCGGTCGCGGTCGTGGCAGTCGTCGCTGGCGGCTGCGCGGGCTTGGCCGGGGCGCTCGCGCCCGGACGGCTCACCGGATGGGGCCTGGATCCCGGGGCCTGGAAGCTGGGCCGGGTCGTGGGTACGTCAGGAACCGAAGCTCGGGCCGCCGGCGCGGGCTTCGGGACCGCGGGCTTGGGGGCAGGGACGGCCGGGATCGAGGTCGAGCTCTGTCGCGCACGCATGCCCCGGAGCACACCCTCGAGGGTCTGACCCGCGATCTCGCACAGGTCGTAGGCGGCCTCGAGCTCCGCGGCGGAGAAGCGCTCGCCGTTGCGGTCGACGTAGAGCATGAGCACGGCCCGGCCGTGGACCTGGACCGGGAGAAACAGGCAGGGGACCGCGACCTCCTGGCTGACTGCGATGCGCAGGTCGAGGTCGTCGGCGCTCTCGATCGTGGTTTGGCCCTCGACCGCAGCCTCGATGGCGCGGCTGAGTCCGACCAGCTGATCTTCGACCCTGGGGATCTCGCCCGGGGTAGCGAGTCCACGCAGGCCTTCGTGTTTCACACCGAAGAGGGCGACGCGGGGGCTGAGGACCATGGCGGCGCGGGCCAGGGCTTCGGTCGCTTCATCCCGCCTGCTCGCGGCCTGGAGGATACGCAGCGGCTCCACGAGACGGCCGCGAATCGACGCGCTCGGGCGGGGCTCGGCGCCGCGTTCGTGGACCCGGCGAGGCGCGGGTGCGTCCTCCGACTCGGGGTCCGAATTCGGTACGGGAGGGTCGAGGGTGAGCCCAGGCTCGTCGTCGGTGATACCCCCGGGAAGCCCCGACGACGAAGAGGACAAAGCCGAGGCGGCAGGCGACGAAACTGATGGGGTCGCGGCAGGCGACGAAGTCGAGGGCGTCGCGGCAGCGGAGCTCGGGGCCGGATCCGGCGTCCCATCGTCATCCCCGAGCGGTGGGAGCTCGTCGTCGTCGTCGACGGGCAGGCCGTAGAGAAAAGTCTGGTTTCGGGACCCGGAGTTCGAGGCGCGGGGCTCGGCGGCGGGCTTGGGTTTGGCCGCGACGGGCAGGATGTTCGGCGACGGGACCGAAAAGGGCGCGGTCCCGGTGGCGGCGACCATCCACGGGGCGGCGGGCTCGGGCCCCCCGCTGGGCACGGGTCCCGAGCCGGGCGCGGACCCAGGGGACTCCGGCGTAGGCTCCGGCTCCCGCAGGGCCTGAATCCACCGTAGCGCCAAGATCGCATAACGCTGAGGCACGACAGAGCCCCTGCGTTCGGCCGCGAGTTTGGCGAGCCCGGCCTCGCAGCTCACCATGACCTGGACGTGGGCGACATCGGCCTCCACGCGGGCGCGCTGATCGGGGGTGATCTCTGGGTGAACGACGACCTGAACCCGGCCCATGTGTCGACGGACGGGCATCACCCAGCCGAGCTCGACGAGGCCCGGCGGGAGCGCGTCCCAGGGCCGCTCGGGTCCAGGTTGGAGCAGGAGCACGGGGAGGTTGTCGCAGTCGTTTGCGAGCGCCAGCTGAGCCGCGAGGGTCGCTGGATCGAGGAGCTCGAGCTCGAGCAGCACCGTGTCGAGCGACCCGCCATAGATCTGCTGGCGGCGCATGGCCGCGTCGAGGGCGGCATCGTCGAGGATCCCCGCGCTGCGCAGTTGGGTGTCGAGCTGGCTCATGTGGATCTCACGACATAGGTGCCCGCGAGGAGGTCGTGGAGGCCTCGCTTTTGGTCGTCGATGGCGATCCACAGGAGGCCGAGGGCGCCGGCCGAGGTCCCGGCGACCTGGGTCAGGGCCCGAACCAGGATGCGCGCCGGGTGTGGGCGGCGGCCGTATCGGTCGATGACCTGTATGGCGAGGACCCGCTGGCCGACGGTCTGACCGCGCAGCAGGGTGGTCAGCCCAAAGTAGATGGAGGCGAGGACGAGGAGCGGTCCGGCGCGCAGGAGCAGGGTGTCGAGGTCGGTAGCACCGACGCTGAGTAAGAGGTCGAGGCCGTGGGCTCCGGGGGCGAGCGGGGCGGGATCGAGGAGTCGGTGCAGGCCCCAGGCGAGCGGGCCTGCGGTCAGCGCGAGGATCGCAAGATCGATCAGGGCGGCCGCGCTGCGCCGCCAAAAACCCGCGACCCGAACGGGGCTCAGCGGGAGCTCGCAGCGCGGGCACTCCGGGTGGCTCTGCTCGCTGAGGGCGAGTGACAGCTCGCTGTCACAGTGTGGACAGGGCATGGACCGGTGCCGCAGCGATGTGGGCCCGAGTGCGAGCCCCAGCGTGGACCCGAGTGTAGGAGCGTCGGTTTCGTTCACCGTGGGTCTCCGATCCAGGGCGAGGTCGAGCCTCCGGGGGCGGCATCGCACGGGGGCCGAAGCTCGGCCACGGCGGGGAGCGTGGGTGACCACGGACGCACGGCTGGACCCTAACACCGCCGCAGCCCCGTTGCGACGGCCCCTGGTCGCTCGCCAAAACCCTCGTGATGCGAACCTTGCAGTGGGCCCGAAACGGCAGCGGGGCAGCGTCCGGTACGGGAGCACCTGTGCACGGGGGCGGGTGTTCACGCCCAGAGGCGCGCGAGCCCGGCGACGACGGCGGTCGGCGTTCGCAAGATCCACGGCCCCAGACCGAGGGGCCGAAACCCCGCCTCCCGCAGCGCTGTGACCTCGCCGTCGGTCAGCCCACCCTCAGGACCGACCATGAGGCGGACTCCGGCCCGGGGGAGGCCGGCGACCGGCTCGGCGCTGCGGTCTCCAGCATGGTCGCCCGAGCCTGCGTGGTCGCCGGACCCAGTGTGGTCGCCAGACCCAGCATGGTCGCCAGACCCAGCATGGTCGCCGGACAGGCGAGCCCAGGCGAACACCCCTGGGAGCTCTCCCCGATGTTCGAGCGCTCGGCCCAGCGTCCACGGCGGGCCCTCGAGACCGAGCACCCGAAGTGGGGAGGGGCAGCCACATTGGCGCTGCGCTGCCCGGAGCACCCGCTGGACTCGGGCCAGAGAGGGGAGTCGACCCTGGCTGCGTTCGCAGCGGACCATCACGAGCTCGGTGGCGCCCGCCTCGGCGGCGCCGGTCAGGGCCTCGAGGGTCGCCGCCGCGTCGGGGATGCCCAGCAACACGATGCGCTCGGCGGGCTCGGGCTTGGCGATGCGCTCGCCGACGACGACCTCGGACTCGAGCGCGCCGAGCTCGGCCGCCCAGATGCCGCCACGTCCGTCCATGAGCTCGAAGCCGTCCCCGCGTCGGAGTCGGCGGACCTTGGTCAGGTAGCGCGACTCCTCCCGGTCGAGCATCAGTCGCTCGCCTGGAGAGGGCGCCACGCCCGGGGGACAAAATGCCCGAACGCTCACGGGCGAGGGTCCCGGACGAAGCACAGGGCGGTCCAGTCGCCCTCCTCACGGGCGGGGAGTTCGCGCAGCTTCGGGTAGGCCGCGCGCACCGAGTCGGCCTCTTCGATCAGGATCCCCGAGAGCAGGAGCGTGCCGCCCAGGGGCAGGGCTCCACCGATATGGTCGGCCGCGGGGATCAGTACGGAGGGTCGAATATTGGCGATGATCAACGCTGGCCGATCGAGTTTGGGCATGGCCCAGGGCTCAGCGAGCAGGTCTGCGACGCTCAGCTCGACCCGCTCGAGCAGGGCGTTGACCTCGGCGTTTTCTCGCGTGGTCTCGACGGCCTCGGGATCGTGGTCGCTCAGCAACAGGCGGGCGTCCGGGAACAGGCGGGCGCAGGCCAGGCCCAAGATCCCCGAGCCGCAGCCCAGGTCCACGACCGTCTCCGGGCGGGGCCTCTCGCCGCGGTGAGCGAGCTCGACCAGGGCCTGGAGGCACAGGCGGGTGCTCTCGTGGAGGCCCGTGCCGAAGGCTCGGCCCGGGTCGAGCACGACCTCGAGGGTCGGGTCTCCGGGCTCTCGCGGGATCCAGCTCGGTCGGATCTGAAGCCCGGCCTCGGAGGGGTCCGCAGCCGGGCGGAATCGGAGGGTCCGGTAGTGCCGCTTCCACACATCCCGCCACGCATCTCCGCTGTGGTCGACGACCTCGATCGTCACCGCCAGACCCAGCGCTGTAGACAGTGATTCGACACCCCCACGAACGGCCGGCCCAGAGGTGTGCGTGGTGTAGGCAATCAACTCAGGCTTGTCGACGACGACAAAATCGGGCCCCTCGACGAAGGTGAAGGGGTCTCGAGTCTCGACCCCGCCCACGTCGTCGCGCTCGGCCAAGAGCGCGGCCAGGGTCTCGAGTTTCGTCGCGTCCTCACGCAGACCGGCCTCGCCTGCGCGGGACGCTCGCATGGCGACGCGGACGGTGGTCCAGGTGTCCGTACTCGGCATCGTGGGCACTATCGGTCAACTTGGAGGGGCTCGAAACCAATTCCAACTGGGGTGGACTTTTTCTTTTGACATTGGAACTGGCAGTGGTAAAGCATGGGGCAATTCAGGGAGTTTAAATGGCGGTTTCAGTGTCCTACAGCGGTGTTAAGGTGTTTTCGGCAACCAAGGCGCGAGAGCGCGAAGCCCTGGGTGAGCGCATCACCGAATGGTTGGATGCGAAGGGCGATCGGGTCGAGGTGGTCCACACCGAGGTCACCCAGAGCTCGGACAGCGAGTTCCACTGTCTGGCGATCACCGTGTTCTACAACCACCTCTGACCCGGGCCCGAACCCGGCGCGCGCGGTCTTCGACAGCGCCCCGAGCGGACCGACTCTGGAGTCGGTCCAGGTGGGTCTACTTTCTCGATCTCGATCTCGGCTTCGTCCGAGATTTTTTTATTGCGCTCGCTTGACCCGACTTCGGTCTGCGCTATCACCATTCGTGTAGAGGGTTGGTCATGAGTCGCAGGCGAAATATCAAGTTGTGCAGCACGCTGCGGGGAGTCCGAGAATCGGAACCCGGCGAGCTGCACAAAGCGCCTCGATCCTGATGAAGCCCGCCGCTCTCTGAGCCCGCTGGGGCCGCTCGCTGTGATCGAGGATCGCCCCTGCTCGGGGCGCCTCGGGGTCCGTAGCTGAGTGGTTTTAGCGCCCGGTTGTTAACCGGGGGACGTGGGTTCGAACCCCACCGGTTCCGCTTCGTTCAAATGCGCACATCGACGTGTGCGCGCCGCGTCGGCGCACGCGTCGAGTGTCCACCGACGTCCCGTTGGTCCAGCGGTCACGACTCCTGATTTTCGATCAGGAAACGGGGGTTCGACTCCCCCACGGGATATCTCCATTCTCGAACTGATTCTCGAACTGATTCTCGAACAAGCCAGCGTCCCGTTGGTCCAGTGGTCAAGACGCCTGATTCTCAGTCAGGGAACGGGGGTTCGATTCCCCCACGGGATACTCGAGCGCCCGACTCGACGAGAGGTCGAGTCGGGCGCTGTTGCGACGGGCGATAGCGACCTTCGGCTCAGCTGGGTTTGGTCATGTCGACCGGCCGGACCCAGGCGGCGAACTGCTCGGCGCTGACGTAGCCCAGCTCCACGGCGACGGCCTGCAAGGTCTTGCCCTGCCGGTGGGCGAGCTTGGCGATCTCGGCGGCCTTGTCGTAGCCGATGTGGGGGTTGAGGGCCGTCACCAGCATCAAGCTGCGCTCGAGGTTGAGCTCGATCTGCTCCCTGTTGGGCTCGATGCCCGCGGCGCAGAAGCGGTCGAAGTTGATCATCGAGTCGCTGAGCATGGTCAGGGAGCGCAGCACGTTGTGGATGATCAGGGGCTTGTAGACGTTGAGCTCGAAGTTGCCGCTGGCGCCCCCGATGGTCACGGCGACGTCGTTACCCATGACCTCGGCACAGATCATGGTCAGGGCCTCACATTGGGTGGGGTTGACCTTGCCGGGCATGATCGAGCTGCCGGGCTCGTTCGCCGGAATGCTGATCTCGCCGATACCGCAGCGCGGCCCCGAGGCCAGCCAGCGGACGTCGTTGGCGATCTTCATCAGAGAGCAGGCGAGGGTCTTGAGCGAGGCGTGGAGATGGACCAGGGCGTCGTGGGCCGCGAGCGCCTCGAACTTGTTGCCCGCGGTCACGAAGGGCAGGCCCGTGAGCTCGGCGATGGTCGCCGCGCTGGTCTCGGCGTAGTCGCGGTGGGTGTTGAGGCCCGTGCCCACGGCGGTGCCACCGAGGGCGAGCTCCCAGACGTGGGTGAGCGCGGCCTCGACCTTGCGCGCGCCGTGGTCGAGCTGGGCGACCCATCCGCCGATCTCTTGGCCCAGGGTCACCGGGGTCGCGTCCTGGAGGTGGGTGCGCCCGGTCTTGACGATGTCGGCGAAGGCCGAGGCCTTCGTGTCCAGGGTCGCCCGCAGACCCGCGAGCGCGGGGAGCAGGGCGTGCATGGTCTGCTCCCCGGCGGCGATGTGCATGGCGGTGGGGAAGGTGTCGTTGCTCGACTGGCCGCGGTTGACGTGGTCGTTGGGGTGGACCGGGGTCTTGCTGCCGACCTCGCCGCCGGCGATCTCGATGGCCCGGTTGGCGATGACCTCGTTGCTGTTCATGTTGGTTTGGGTGCCGCTGCCGGTCTGCCACACGAAGAGGGGGAAGTGGTCGTCGAGATCGCCGGCGATGACCTCGTCGGCGGCCGCGGTGATCAGGGCGACGGTCTCGGCCGGGAGCTGGTCGAGCTCGCCGTTGGCGAGCGCCGCGGCCTTTTTCAAGATCCCCAGGGCGCGGATCATGGGCCGGGGAAAGTGGTCGCTACCGATGCTGAAGTGGTGCAGTGATCGCTGGGTCTGGGCGCCCCAGTAGCGGTCCGCGGGGACCTCGATCTCGCCCATGCTGTCGGTCTCGGTGCGGGTCGGCTGGCTCATGCTCGGGAGCATACACAGGCCGGGCAGTCGAGGCGGGGCGGCAGCATGTATCCTGCCGCCGTGCCGAACTCGACCCTGTCACAGCGAGGCTCACGCCTGTTTTTGTGGCTTGCGCGCTTCTTGGGCAGAGTCGAGGTTCGGCTGCTGCTCTCGGCCGCGATCATCGTGAGCCTGCTGCCCTTCGCCTGGGCCTCGCACTTCGACGGCCTGTTCTTGGTCCTGTTCGGGTTCGAGTTTCTCGCCCGGGTGCTGCTCGTGTTTCGCGGCGAAGACCTCTATGCGCACGGGGGCAAGAGCGGGATCACGCCGACCGAGGCCGAGCTCCAGGACAGCGGGGGGTGGCGCTGGCCGAGACGCTCGACCCTGCTGTTGATGTTCTTCGATCTCCTGGCCCTGGTCTCGTTTTTGCCGGCCCTGCTCAGCGATGTGGACGTGGGCGTGGGCGTGGGCGTGGGGGCCGGTGTCGCCGCGGCCGAGACCCGCTGGCTGCGCCTGTTTCGGCTCTCGCGAATGGTGCTGCTGTTGAGCTACTGGGCCCCGCTGGTCCGAGACGTGTGGACCGTCATGCTCCGTCGGGAGCGGGGCAAGCAGGTTGTGCTCATGGGGTTTTTGGTGCTCGCCCTGTCGTTCGCGGGCGCCGTGGTCATCGATCAGCTCCAGCCTCCGGGCGGACAGATCATCGACTTCAACGGCGACGACAAGGTCGACGAGGGGGACGGTGGGTTCCTGGTCCATCTGTGGTGGTCGTTTCGGCAGATTCAAGACCCAGGCAATATGCTGACGGCGCCCCAGGAGGTGGCCGGGGTCTTGGTCAGCCTGGCCCTGACCATCGCCGGTCTGTTCATGGTGTCGTTCTTGATCGGACTCGGCACCGACGTGGTCCGCGAGATGATGGAGCTCTCGCGTCTGCGCCCGCCGGGGATGCGGGGCCACACCCTGGTGGTCAACATCAACCCCTCGACCCAGCAGCTGGTCCACGAGCTGCTCCGCTATTCGGAGAAGCTGAGCCCCCGGGGTCTGCTCTCGCTGCGCTGGCTGGGGCAGCTCGTGCGAGACACGCGGCGCAGCATCGGCACGGCGGGCTACCTCGTGGTCGGTCGCAGCCACGACCCGCCCGACTTTCTGCGTCAGCCCGAGCTCGCCCGGATCGTCTATCGGCAGGGGCATGTCGAAGACGAGACTTTTCTTGTTCGCACGGATGTCGCCGACGCCCAGCGCGTGGTCCTGCTCGCCGACCTCGACGCCGACGACCCGGACGCCGAGACCATCCAGGCGCTACTGACGATCACCGAGAGCCTGCGGGAGGCGGACCTCGAGGCCGAGCGTCGGGCCTCGCTGTTCGGGAGCGGAGTCGGGGTCAAGCGCACGCGTCTGCTGATCGCGGAGATCCTCGATGAGAGCAACATGCCGGCTGCGGAGGCCGCGATCTCGAGCGGCCGGGCCGGCTACAACGGCGTGGGCACCCGGGCCTTCATCGTCCCCAGCGAGCGCATGATCGCCCTGTTCATCGCCTGTGTCACCCGTCGACCGGGGGTCGGGCGGCTCCTGGAGGAGCTCCTCACCAGCCACGGGCACGAGCTCTACACCATGTTCTTCAGCCTGCCCGGGCTCGGCTACCAGCGCCCGCTCCAGTCTCCCCTGTCCTGTGACCCGAGCGAGATCATGGGGGAGCTGATCCGTCGAGCCCGGTCCATGCCCTCGGCCCAGCGGATCATTCCGGTCGGGGTGCTGCTCAGCGGTGAGCCGGGGAGTGACGACCTGGAGGTTCACATCAATCCCAAGCCGGACTTCAGCCGCCTGGGTGAGGACAGCCTGGGGGACGCAGATCCAGCACCCAGGTCGGGGACCACCGTGAGCGAGGCGGAGGTCCTTCGGGCTGTGGCCTCCACGATCCACGGCGAGGTCGAACTCGGCGAAGCCGACCCCCAGGTCGAAGCAGGCTCGCAGGTCGAAGCCGACTCGCAGGTCGAGGGCCCGGGCCTTGGGACCGTGCCCTCCGAGGTTCAACGCTGCGTCGGCTTCGTGGCGATCGCCGACAATTTCGGTCGCATCCGCGAGCTCGCCGACGACCTCTACGATCGACCGCGTGGGTCCCTCCCCCCGGATCAGGTCGGCACGCCCAGCTTGCCCGATCTCGTTCGCGCCGAGACCACGCCCCTTCGCCGGGTTTTGATCTGTGGGTTCCGAAGCGGAACGGTCAGCATGATCGAGGCGCTGATCAAGGCCGAGCCCCAAGCCCAGATCATGATCATGGTCGACAGCGAGGCCGCCCGAGACGGGGCTTGGGACGACTTCGACGCGCATACCAAGTTGCTGGAGCGCAAGCTCTTGGGGGGACACCACGGTCCCTTTCGGGCGGACAAGGGTCGCTGGGCCCTGACCTGGATCGACCCGGAGATGCCGCAGGCGAAGGCCGGGGGCAAGCCCCACATTCGTCTGGTAACGGGAGACTGGAGCTCCTCGCGTCAGCTGACGGCGCTGCCCCTGGGTTTTGGGGGGGTCGAGAGTATGGACGCGGTGGTCTTGGTCTCGAGTGAGCACTCTGGTTCGGACGCGCGGACCGCCAAGACCCTCATGAAGCTCGAGACCTTGACCCAGGTGCCGCGGATCGTCGCAGAGGTGCTGGACGTCGAGCTCGCCCGTCGCATGCGGCGGCGCCAGCAACTCGACGGCGGCGATCGGGTGCGCGTGTACTCGATCCAGGAGCTCCGGGCTTTCTTCATGTTTCAGTCGGTGGTCGTGCCGGCCTTCGACATGGTCCACGCCGAACTCATGGGTCCCTGGGGCCAGAGCTTCGTGCGTTTGACCCCCGCGATGGACGGGCGCCAGGGCGGGAGCTGTAGCTTCGAAGAGCTCTCCAGCGACCTGCTGCGTGAGCATCGAATCTTGTGTGCGGTCGAGCTCGCGGAGCCGGGCGGGCAGGTGGTGCTGCACGTGGGGTCGGGCGACCCTCGCCTGGGGGATCGCATCGACCTGTGCCGGCTCGTGGGTGTCTGGGTGATCACTGATGACTCCGGGTGACGGGGGTCGAGACAATGGGCCGGCTTGGGTATTTTTGCCCCGATGTTCAATATTGAGACGAACAAATATCATTGTTCTTTTGTACAGGTAGAGAACACCCTGGGTCTAAAACTGGCTCAGCACAGACCTAGCAGTCCGTGGTGAAACCCATCGCGGCGCCTCGCGCAGGATTTTTCGTCGAGGGCGAGGCGCTGAAACGCCGCTGTACCGGGCGTACTGCAAGTTTCGGCAACGCTGCCCTCGGCGGAAGGGCCAAGCGAGGTGTCGTGAGGGGTTTTGCCACGGGCTGCTAGAACAGGTCCGGCGTTTGTCACCAGGTGTGCGGATACACGCTGGATGCACCGTTGAAATTTGCCGGCTCCAATAGATGTATGCTGGAAAATAGGTATTGCCGGGGCTAATCTCTGATTGATGGCAGTCGCCGCCAGCACTCCCGCACGGTGGGAAACCGAAGGACCGGTCCCCGAGTCTGCGCTCGAGTTGCGCGACGACCTGCTCCCGGTCCTGCTTGCCCGCAGCTGGGGGGTGATGGACGCCCGCCAGGCGCTGGAACTGATCCGCTTCGTCGATGCAGGCTGTGAGCGGGCAATCGTGGCCGGTTCACCGGCGATCGTCATCTTTGATGCGACTCATGCCGCGCGGACCAGCGCACTGGTCCGCGAGATGCTCGTCGACTGGCTGCGGGCCTCGCCCTACATCTCGCGTCGCTCGGGGATGCGCGCCTTTGTGGTCACCCCCAACCTCATCATTCGAGGCGTGGTGGCCTCGGTGAGGTGGGCGACCGGCTCGTGTGCGTGTGTCAACTCGGTCAGCAGCCTCGACGATGCGATCGCGGCCGCCACCGTGCTGCTGCGTGAGCGCGGGATCGACGTGCCGGAAGTCCTGCGTGCCGAGCAGGATCGTGGTCGGCGCCCGGCCGCTGGATCAGGCCTCGCTCAGCGCGAGGGGTAGGCGCGCACGTCGACGCCGAGGATCTCGGCGATGGCAAACACGAAGTTGGCCTCGCTGTCGTCGACGCGCCCGTCGACCTGGACCAGGGCGATGAGCTCGGTGACGAGGCGCTCTCGGTCCTCGGGGACCATGCGTTCGTGGAGCGCGTTTGTCGACGCGCTGACCAGCTGATGCCGGGCTTGGTCGTCGGGGGCGGCCTTGAACAGCTCGACGGCCCGGGCGAGGACGGCATGGAGCTCAGCCGTGCTCGCACCGGGCATCCAGCCGGCGATGCGCTCGACGATCCGCACGATCTCGACCTCGGAGAGATCGCCGTCGGTCATCTTGGCGCAGGCCACGAACACGAACGCGATCGAGGCGAGGTCGGACTGATTCCAGCTGGACATCGGGCTGAGCATACCCGCGCCCGCGGGCCTCCAAAAGCGCCGCAGGCCCGATGTTCGGGCGTGCCTGTCAGGCGAGCTCACGGCGGGCAAACTCGCGGCGGAGCTTGCCGAGCGCCCGCTCTTGGAGCTGGCGGATGCGCTCGCGCGAGAGCGAGTGGCGCTCGCCGAGCTGGCGCAGGGTCATGGGCTCGAAGTTGCCCGTGTTCGTCTCGCCACCGTCGATGCCGAAGCGCCCGCGTAGGATGTCGAGCTCGATGGGGTGGAGGTCGACGAGCGCGTCATAGAGGTGCTCGCTGAGCGCCTCGTGCTCGAGCACCGAGGCGATCTCGGGCACGCTCGAGTCTTCGATGCGGTCGAGGAGCCCGCGCGAGTCGTCGCCGCTGCTGCTGGTGGGGGCGTCGAGGCTGACGGTGCTGTCGAGGGTCAGCTTGCTGAGCTTGCGGGTGCGGGTCAGGCTCAGGCCGGTGGTTTTGGCCAGGACCTCGATGCTCGGCCGGTCCCCGGTTTGAGCCTCGATCTCCCGGGTCGCTCGGCGCAGGCGCTGAAGGTCGGCGGAGACGTGAGCGGGCAGCCGGACTGTGCGTCCCTTGTTGGCCAGCGCGCGGTTGATGGCGTGGCGGATCCACCAGGTGGCGTAGGTCGAGAACCGGTAGCCACGCCGCCCGTCAAAGCGGTCCACGGCCTTCATGAGGCCGAGGTTGCCCTCTTGCACGAGGTCCTGGAGGGGCATGAGGCCGTGGTCGAAACGCCGAGCCAGGGTCACCACCAAGCGCAGGTTGGCCTGGACGAACTTGTTCTTGGCGAAGCGCAGGCCTTGGTTGCACGAGCGCACCTTTTGGACGTAGGCGGCAAAGGGGCGGCTGCCCTTGGGGGGATAGGTGATGTCGAGGGCGACGGCCTGGCGGCGGTTGGCCTCGATCGCCTCGAGGTCGGCCGCGACCATGTCCGTGTATTTATTGTCGAGGTCGAGCTCCGCCATTCGGTCGGCCACGGCGTGCTGTGCACTGTGGAAGGCCTCCCGGTTGACCTTGGTCTCCCGGTTCCGATAGGCCCGGGCGCAGGTCCGCAGGACGTCGAAGTCCTCGTGGGGCAGAGCGTCGCAGTCGTCGTCGGTGAGGGCCTGGGCCACGAGCTCGACGATCGGCCCCGCGAAGGGGGGGTAGGCGAGCAGGGCCCGCCAGCAGGCGACGCGTCGGTCCGCGATCGTGCCGGCCAAAGATTGCTCCTGCTCCGGGGTCAGGATGTCGACCTTCGAGACGTCACCGAGGTACGCGCCCAGGGGGCTGTCCGACTTGCGGACCGCGGGGCGGGCGACTTTCTTGGCTGAGGGCGAGGGGATGTTGGTGACTTGCATGCGCGCTCCTGTTGCGTTCTCGTCTGGACGAGAACGGGCGGTGCGAATCGAGCTCGAGGCGCGTGCCGTGTTGACTAGAGGCGTGTCGACCTCGGGTTGGGCTACGTATCGAGCGTGCTCGTTCATCGCACCCCGAGTCAGTGCAGAGACCGTGCCGGTTCTGGATCGGGAGATCTCTACGTACGCAGCTACGTAGGCCAGCCCATGCCTGCCTATGCCCAACGTGCGAAATCGGCCAGTGTGCTCTGACGTAGTTGCCCGTGCGCAGGGGTACGCAGCCATGCTCGGGATCTGCGCAGCCATCGAGATCAGCCGCGAGCGTCCTCTGACCAATGTTTTTGTCGAACTATTTTTTTCGGCTTGGCCGCATACCCCGGCTCGGTCCCGACCAGGTCGGTGGCAAGCCCTGTCGAGCCTCGATCCGGCGCCAGTGTTTGAAAGGCGGCGGCATTAGCCACCGGGATGTGCAAGCCGCGCAACGTCGCCTACGTACCCACCGCGGGGAACTGGGGAGGAGGGACGAAATAAACTCGAGCGCGGGCTATGGTCGCCAGCGTGCGAGCTGTCCTCTCTCTGGCGCTCCCATCGACCCTCGGGTTGCCCGGGACCCTCGGCAGGACCCTCGGGGTCGGGCTGCTCGGGATCGGGCTGTTCGGCTCGACTCTCGCCTGTGGCGCGGAGGTCGAGACGGTGCCCGAGGGGGCGCTCGCCAGGATCGGTGACGAGGTGGTGGAGGAGGCGCTCCTGGAGGGCGCCCAGGCGAGGCTCGGCGCCTACGGACAGGCTCGCTTCCGTGGGCCGGAGGGCCAGCGTGGTCTGGTCGACGCGCTGATCGTCGAGTCGCTGCTGGTCATGGAGGCCGAGGACGCGGGCCTGGCCGCGGACCCGCTGGTGGAGTGGGCCGTGTTCGAGGAGCTCGCCCGGATCCAGCGCAGCGCCATGTTGGAGCGCCGGCTGCCGCGCACCGAGGTCGAGAGCGATGAGCGGGCCCTCGCGGCCCGGGCCGCGCTCGCTCGGGCGGAGGTGGGGGACGACTCCCGGTTCTCGACCGCCGAGCGCCGGCGGATGCGGGCTCTGAAGTTTTCGACCTTCGACGAGGCCGAGCGGGTCTTGGCGCGGCTGAACACGGGCGCCCTCGATCTGGAGGCGCTGGCCGAAGAGGAGGGGCTCGAGGTCTTGGTGACCTCGTTCATGCGTCGGGACGACGAAGAGTTCCCCTACTACCACGACCTGCTCTTCGACCCGGCGCTCGCTATCGGTGAGCCCCTGGCCCAGCCCGTGCTCTCGGGGACGATCGTGTTGGTGGGAGTGCTCGACGCTGTCGAGGCCGAGCGTGTGCGTGGGCTCGACGATGCAGGGCTGCGCGAGTGGGTCGTGGGGGCGGAGTACGCTGTCCGGGCGGAGCCGGTCGAGGCCGCCATGCTCGAGGAGCTGCGCGAGCGCTATCCGAGTGTCGACGACCGATCCGACTGACGACTCACCCGGTGCTCAAAAACCGCGGCCGACGAACACGCGGAAGTAGTCGATGCCGAGCTCCGGGTCGAGGCCGTGTGCGTACTGAAAAAACAGGGCGATGCGCTCGCCGTAGCCGAACTTGAAGCTCGTGATCAAGGTGGCCCCGACGCTGCCGGCGAGGTCGCCGACCCGGATCGGGTTGGTCCAGGCCATGCCCCAGTCGGTGAACACCACGCCCACGATGCGCTCCAGGAAGGCCGGCACGGTGCCCACACCACGCTCGACGTCGACGAAGGGGATCCGATACTCGGTCTGGAGCAGGCCGAAGTAGCGCCCACTGAAGACCCCCTGGTTGTAGCCGCGGAGGCTCCCGGCTTCGCCCCAGGGGCTGCGGGAGAGCACGCTGCGGATGACGTCTTGGTCGGCCGCCAGCCCGCCGAGGCGAAACGCACCGCGCCGGCGCAGGCCGCCCGCGGAGGCCCCGCCCGACAGGCGCAGGGCCAGCACCTGGTGGCCGCGCCAGGGCATGCGCAGCAGCTCGGTGTAGCTGGCCGAGCTTCGGAGGTCGCCGAAGTCACCCCCGAGGGCGCGGTCGCTGATAGTCAGAGACAGGGCCGCGCGCCGCCCCGTCTCGCTGCCCCAGCTGTTGCGGACGCCCTCCCGGTTGTCGTAGCTCATGCCCATGGTCAGGGAGGCCAGGTTCCCGACCTCGGGGAGCGCCGAGCTCGGGGCGTTGGGGTCGACCAGATCGTCGAAGGCATCGGTATTTTTGTAGTTGACGAAGCTGTAGCGCAGCGAGGCGGTCGCGCCGTGTCGGTTCAGACGGACCACGGGGACGCTCATGCCCACCGAGAGTGAGGTCACCTGCTCGAGGTAGCCGTCGAGCGCGTAGGCCCGGCCGGCGCCGAATCCAGCGCTGCCCGGTGGGGGGTCGTAGACGTAGCGGGTGAACCCGCCGCGGGCCACATAGTTGCGGCCAAAGCCGAAGTCGAAGGTCGGAAACAGGCGCGAGAAGGTGTAGGAGACGGATCCGGTCGGCTTGCGGACCTCGGTGAGCCACTCGAAGTTGCCGGTCAGGGCGTGGAAACCGATCACGTCCTCCATGCTCAAGGTCAGGCCGAGGGTGGAGAAGGGGGTCCCACTCTCGAACTCGAAGGCGGCCGGGAACAGGGTCCGGGGAAAGAAGGTCCGGTAGCCGCGGTAGGGCTTGGAGGCCAGAGAGGGGGCCCGCTCGGCCAGGCCCGAGGGGTCCTCAGAGAGACCTCGGGCCGCGGCGAGGCCCGGCTTGGGCTCGTCGGCGATCGGCCAGTCGGGGATGCCAGGGGCCGGCTCGAGGAAGTGCTCGGGCTCGAAGGGCATGGACCACAGGTCGTAGCCGGTGCTCGAGTAGTTGATGTAGGCGATCTTGTCGCTGGCGTGGTTCAAGGCCGGCTCGAAGGCGCCACCGAGGACGTTGGAGACCTGCCACAGCTCGCCGCTGTGGGTGTCGTGGGCGAACAGGTTGTAGACTCCGCTGCGGTCGCTGGAGAACAGGAGCCAGCGCCCGTCGGCGCTCCACTCGGGGGAGTTGTCCTGGGCTCGGTCGGCGGTGATCTGGGTGTGGGTGTGGGTCTCGAGGTCGTAGACGTAGATGTCGCGCGAGCCCCCGTCTTGCCAGGCCGAGTAGGCGATCTTGGTGCCGTCGGGGTGCCAGTCCGGGTCGTAGGACTGCTGCACGGCGGAGAGGGGGGCGAGCTCCTCGACCTCGAGGGTGTCGAGGGCCATCACGGCGATCCGCGATTGGCCCGTGTCGTTGCGGACGAAGGTGACGCTGCGCCCGTCGGGGGAGACGTCGGGGGCCCGGGCCCGCATGCCGAAGGTGAGCTGCTCCCGGCCCCGGCGGCTCGGGCCGCGCCAGCGGTAGAGGTCGCTCCAGCGGTAGCGGTAGTCGTGGACCCCGACCATGTCGAAGACGATCTGATCTTCGTTGGGACCCACGAAGCTCGGCCGCGAGGCGTCCTCAGTGTCGATGACCCGGCGGGAGTCCGGGCCCTCGCGTTGGTTGCCCGCGCCCAGGCCCTCGGACAGGCGGGCGCCGTCGGCGGGGATGCGCCGGATGCCCGATTGTTTGTGGCCCGTGTCGTCGAAGAAGTAGAGCTGGCTGTCGTCGGGAGACCAGACCGGGTAGCGGGTGTGGGCTCCCGAGCCTCCTGAAGAGGTCGTGAAGGTCAGGCGCCGACCCTGGCGGAGGCCGCGGGCCCGGATCTTGCGAGCTTCGGCGAAGAAGCGGCGCTCGAGGTACTCCTGATACTCGACCTGGAGCTGGTCGAAGTCGATGCCGATCACCTCTCGGAGCGAGCGGTTGATGCTCCACGGGACGATCCGCCCGCCGTAGCTATGGCTGAGCTCGGCGATCTTGTCCTTGCCGTAGTGCATGCCCAGGTAGTGCATGAGGTGCAGGCCGTAGAGGTAGACGCTCGACCCGTGGGGGAACACGCGGGCCCCCGAGCTGATCTGGTCGAGATTCTGGAACCGGCCGTCGAGCACCGCCATGCGCATGAACATGTCGAAGAGGGCCGAGCGGTGTCGACCCTCGCTGCCGAGATCCGACTCGTACATGGTCGCCAGGCCCTCGACGATCCACCGGGGTTGCACGATGTTGGGACCGGAGAGCTTGCCGATCTTGCCAAAGCCGAGCAGGGCGTTGATCAGGCGGGGGACGCCGTGGACCGTGTCGATGTGGACGACGTGGGTGAACTCGTGGGTGACCAGGATGTCGAGCCAGTCGTCGTAGCTGCCCAGCACGCTCATGGTGTCGGGGGCTGCGGTGAACAGGCGGATGCGCGGGAAGGGGATGGCGTTGGCGAAGCCGTTGGAGCTGTCGGTGCTGTCGGTGATGACGATGTGGGTGCGCAGCTTGGGAGCGTGGGCGAGCGCGAGGGTCAGGCGCGAGTAGGCCCGCTCGGCGAGCATGGCGACCCGGTCGGCGACCTCTTCTTCACCCTGGTGATAGTGAATGATGAAGTGCTCGGTGGTGATGGTGCGAAACTCGAGCTCCGGGTTGGCGCGGGCCGGGGTCGGGGCCAGCACACACCAGGCGACGAGCGCGAACAGGGTGGCCCTGCGCAGCAAGGCGGCGAGGGTCGAGCGGGGCCGGAGGCGGCGGCGATCGGTCTGCGCGTCTCCGCGCTGCATCTGCGCTCGCACCGGGGGGAGGATAGCGCGTTTGGCTGCCCTGGCGCCCGGTCCCCGAGCGAGCTCGGGTTCAGCCGCGCATGGACTCGGCGGGGATGCCACTGAGGGTCGAGAACCCGCCCGATCCGACCCAGGCGTCGAGGTGCTTGGCCCTCATGATCGGAAAGGGGTGGGTGCGGAAGATGGTCAGCAGGAGCTTGTAGGCCCGGTCGAGGGTCGAGACGTCTCGGTCTTCGTAGGCCCGGATCTGGCGCAGGAACTCGTTCGGATCCATTTCGGCGAGCAGGCTCTGGGCGCCGCCGGCGAGCTTCATGAACACACGCAGGGCGACCTGTGGGTCCTGGACCGCGAGCAGGGCGGCGCGGTCGGCCGAGAGCTCGGCCTTGCGGTACCAGTCCAGCAGGGGCAGGGCCAAGCCTGCGCCCAGGAGCCCGCCTATTCCCAGGGTCATCTTGCCGAGGATCTCGATGAGCACGGCGAGGTTCTCGGCCACGAGGGTGTAGAGCACGTGTTCACATTTGATGTGGCCGAGCTCGTGGGCGATGACGAACATCTTCTCGCGCTCGTCGAGGATGTCGAGCAGCGCGGAGGTGATGACCACGAAGGGCTTGGTGTGGCCATAGGTGTAGGCGTTGTAGCTGGGGTCGAGGGAGACGTAGAGCTCGGGGAGCTCGTCGATGTCCAAGATCTTGCAGCCCCAGCTCAGATAGCGGTGCAGCTTGGGAAACATCTTGTCGGTCACACGGACATTGTCGGCGACGTTCTCCAAGTAGTAGATACGCTCGAAGCTGTACTCCATGACCTTGGAGACGAACCTGTCGAGGCCGGGCACCTTCTTGAGCGTGGCGGTGGCCTTGAGGTCCCAGGGGTGCATGAAGGCGCGGGCTTTGAGGCCAGGGAAGGTCTTGAGTTTGGACATGGGCGGGGCCGGGCCGGGTCTCGGGGTTGGTCTCAGTTGGTCTCTGGGTTGGCCTGGGCGAGCAGGCGGACCTGTGCGCGCAGGGCCGCGCTCAAGTCCGCGTGCATGGGCGCTGGGATCGCGTGGCCGACCCCCTCGTAGGTGCTCAGTTCGACCTCGATCCCCGCGGCCCTGAGTGCCTCTACGGCCTCGAGGGTGGGGGCGTATTGGACGGCCTTGTCGGCGTCGCCGTGGAAGGCGTGGATCGGGGGCAGGGTGCTGGGATCGACGTCGGGGCCGGGCATGAGGGGCGGTGCCAGCCATCCGCCCACAGGGAAGGCCGCCGAGATCAGGTCGCCGTGGCGCACGGCCATGGTGAAGGCCAGCATCCCGCCCTGGCTGAAGCCGGTGACGATCGGGCGGCCCCGGGTCGGGCGCAGCTCGGCCAGGGCGGCGATCGCCGGGGCGAGTGTATCGGTGGCCGCGGCGATGCCCTCGGCGAGCGTGTCCACGTCAGGGTCGCGGGCGCGCAGGGGGAACCACGACCACCCGGGGGGCTGGGGATCCAGGCCCCGGGGGAGGATCACCCGGGCCGGCTGGTCGAAGTTTGCGAGCAGGGAGGCGAAGCCCTCTGGGCTGTCTCCGAGGCCGTGGATGGCGACGATCATCGGCAGGGTGTCCCCGGCCTCGGCCCCACCTGTGAGCACTTCGAGGTAGTGAACCCCCTCGATCTCCGGGAGTTCACTCGGCGTGGCGAGCGAATTGGTCGGAGCAGCTTGGGATGTCGGCGCAGGGGCCGTGCTCGGAGAGGGGGCCTGCTCGGTGCGCGCCTCGGTGGCCGGCTGAGGTGTGCAGGCCGAGCTCAGGGCGAGGGCTGTGCACAGGACCGTGCACAGGACCGTGCACAGCCCGAGGGCGGCGCGGAGGGCGTGTGCACGGGCTGTGAGGGGCGCGAGGAGGCGCATGGCGGGCAGGGTGGCATGGGTTGAAGGATCGTGGCCAGCGCGACATTCATTCCTGGATGTGGGGTACCCGAGCGGGTCGACGCGACTTTGGTAGGCTCTGGGGTAGGCTCTGCTTCGTAGGGCCGATGGAGACACGCAACAGAAGTCACCCTGGGCTGGGCTGGGGGCTAGGCTGGGCTGTCGGTTTGGCGGGCCTGCTGGTCGTGGGCTGCGGCCCTGGGGCGCTCCCCAACAACAACTTCGGGTCTGCGGGCGGCTCCCAGACCGAGGGCACCGTGACGGCCACCCAAAGCTCGGCCACCGTGACCGCCGAGGGCACCGCGACCAGCGTGGGCGACGAGATCAGCGATACGGCGGAGAGCTTCGAGACCGAGGGGGTGCCGAGTGGCGAGAGCCCGGACTCGAGCGGTGAGGCGACGGCCTCGACGGTCTCGACGATGGAGGCGGAGACCGCCAGCGCCGAGGACCCGGATACCTTCGATACCTTCGATACCTTCGACAGCATGGACACCTGGGGGATACCGCCAGACGTGACCAACGAGCCCTGCGAGCCCCTGGCCCAGGACTGCTTCCCGACCCACAAGTGTGTGCCCTTCGCTACCGAGCCCGGGGGAACCTTCCTCGACGCCGACAAGTGCATGCCCATCCTGGGCACGCAGGCTTGGGGCGAGGCCTGTACGCTCAGCGGCTGGAACGAGTCTCAGGACGACTGCGACGGCGACGGTTTTTGCTGGAACCTCGAGCTGGTCGACGGCGAGCTCCAGGGGACCTGCGTGCCCTTTTGCACCGGCACACCCCAGAACCTGAGCTGCCCGGTCGGCTGGGGTTGCCTGTTCTCCGGGGCCATCGCCCTGTGCGCCAAGCAGTGCGATCCGCTGGTTCAAGACTGCCCCCTCGACTACGGCTGCTACTGGGCGGGAAACGGCTTCGACTGCGCGCTCGAGGGCTGGCCCGGGGGCGACCTCGACAACTGCGGCATGGTCAACGATTGCCTGCCCGGGCTGGCCTGCGTCGACCAGGGGGGCCTGCCCGCGTGCACCGGCGACGACGATGACTGCTGCACGCCCTGGTGCGACCTCGACCTCGCCGACCCCTGCACCCAAGGGCGCAGCTGTGTGGCCTTCTTCGCCGAGGGCCAGGCTCCGCTCGGGTCCGAGGACATCGGGCTGTGCCTGCTGCCTTGAGCGCTGTGCCTGCTAGCAGTCCGTGGTGAAACCCATCGCGTCGCCTCGCGCCGGATTTTCCGTCGAGGGCGAGGCGCTGAAACGCCGCTGTACCGGGCGTACTGCAAGTATTGGCAACGCGGCCATCGGCGGAAGGGCCAAGCGAGGCGGCGTGAGGGGTTTTGCCGCGGG
>Ga0256845_1000180_pt1 | contig 59091 bp, 41 predicted proteins | sample RiftiametaG_FD_189101 | JGI IMG/M metagenome (GOLD analysis project Ga0256845, IMG submission 189101) | Tube worm associated microbial communities from hydrothermal vent at the East Pacific Rise, Pacific Ocean - Riftia | ecosystem: Host-associated > Annelida > Integument > Unclassified ...
CCTATTTTACCTGTATTAAATAGTCGTAGAAATTCAGTTCTTAATGCTGCATTTATTGACATGCCAAAAGATTATTTTCGTATGATTAAAATCAAGGCATTGATTAATGCTGATACATTAACTACTCATTCTACTGTTAATACTTATGTAATACCGTTTGTAGATGCAAATAATATATCTGATTATACTAATGATTTTATTATTTCATTAGATACTTCAACTTTGTTTGATGTTTCTGATAGAACTATTGTTCCTAAACCGATACCTGAATTTAATCAAAATGATAGTAAGTTTATGTTTATTCCTATTATTCTTGAAATACTTAATTCATATAAAGGTATTAGTGCTAAGTGGGTTCGTTTTGGTGATGTTTATAAATCTAATTCATTTATTATTACTGTTGATAGTAATACTTGTGAATTGCCATTTAACGAAAATAGTAATATTATTTTTCATTTGGGTAATATAGATACTAGTTTTGCATATACAAATACTGATACTTATGATGATTATGAAAATGGTGAAATAGTTAGTTGTCGTATTATTAAGTCTGATGATGAAGATAATATTAATAATCATTTCTTTGCTAAGACTAAAAATACATCACCTACTATAACTATAGGTAATAATCATGTTAAGTTTAATATTCCTGATAATGTAGAAATATTTGGTATTATACCTGAATATTATAGAAAACCTAAATTTATTAATTCTGTTTTAGACATTGGTTGTGAAATACAAAGTATTGACTTTCTTAATGAACTTGTTAATCAAACTGCACAAAAAATATCTGCTAGAATTGATGATAAATCTTACCCTGTAATTGTAAATGAAAATTTACTTTTGAGTTAAACTTTAAAAAATTATAATTATGAATTTAATATTAGTTGGAAAAGATGTTCAATATGGTGTTGACGGTAGTGGAAATGATATTACTGCTGCATCTGATATTCATAAACTAGCTGAGGGTAGTGTTATCTTTGGTTATAGTAATGATAATGTAGTTCTTATAGATGGAACTATTAGTGGTGACGGTAAACGTGGTGAAGATATTTATCTTTGGGCTAAACATAATGGTGAAATTCAGAGAACCGGTGGTTTTCTTAAAGACGGTTTTACTTATAGTGTTCCTGAAACTAGTGAAGCTGCTGCTCGTCAAGAGATTTCTCTTGATATGACTTTACCTACACTTAGTGAAGGATTACATACAGGTTATAAAATTCTTAACAATGATATGCCTTATTATGATGCTGGACGTGAGTTTAGTGCTGAGGTTTATGTTGATGATGATAGTGTAGCTGCTGATGTTTATGATGCTATTGCTGCACGTTTAGCTGAATGTGATTGGATTGAAAGTATTAATCATGCTGCCGGTGCTGCTACTCTTACTTTTGAAGTAATTGACGGAACTACTGTATCTACAATTGGAACAGGTTACCTTGAAGGTAAAAACGGAAATGTTACTACTCGTTTTAAAGATGGTGATGCTATTACTTACGAAGAAATGGTTAAGTATATAGAAAAAGTTTCTGGTGCTGATGGTAATTATTCTTTTGATATGGATGGTGCTCCCCCATTGTTTACTAAAGATTATGGTCTTAATCCTGGTTCTACTTATGCTTTATTTAAGATAATTCATTATCGTGAACCTCGTTATACTTCTAATGACGGAAGTTCTGTTACTAAATATAACGATAGTTATTTTGGTTATCCTGATGGTCAAACTCCTGATCCTACAGGAACTATTACTACTACTTGGGCAGATTTGTTTGCAACTCTACGTGGATAAGTTACTGTCATAGGTAATTGTTTAATTGGTGGTGGGTGGTAGTGTAATGCTATCACCCATTATTTATTTAATGGTTGTTGTAATGATGTTATTAATGATAAAGTTGGCAAACGCAACGGCAGCACATTTCTCTTATTACAGGGGTTCTAGCCCTTAACATAAACATCATAATCAACTTCCTAATCTTTTAATTAATAAACTTAATATTATGGGAACACTTAAAGTTGGTCTTAAACTATATAATGATAAAAAAATATTAACTATTCGTGATCTTACTGAATTTATTACCGGTAATTTTGGTTGGAATAACGGTAGTGGTGATAATTGGACAATACCTGCATTTTTCTATACTGATGATGTTGAATATCTTACTAAAGAAATATCTTTAAAAGTAGAAGTTATTACACCTGATAAAACATATAGTAAAGTTTTTACTAGAGATGATTTTTATGATTTATTAACTCCTGCTGCTAGTCCTATTATTACTACTCAAGAAAATATTTATTTTAATATTGGAATTGATGCTGATACTGACGAATTAGTATATGTTCCTAGAATTGGTGCTGATCTTTCTGCATATAAATCTTTCAATGATGGTATTTATAATATTACTTATCAACTTGATTTGAATACAGGAACTCCTGAATTTGATCATTATGTATATAGTAATTATGTTCTTACTGAATATGCAGAAGAAATACTTATGAGGAAAACTGATGAATTATATGATAAAATGTTTAGTTGTCCTAATTTTGATATACAAGAAGCTATGGATTATTTAGTATATAGAACTTTATATGCTAGTCTTACTACTAGTCGTATTGTTTCAAATATAGATGCTATGCTTAATATTATTGATCATATAAATAACGAAAGCTATGAGTTTTATCCCGATTAAACATACTAATATTCCTAATAATGACGAACATAATTTTGAAGAAATTTCTGATGTTAATGATATTCCTCAAATTCCTGTTCCTATTTGCGATCCATTTGATCCTACTTCTCCGGTTGATGTTCCATATTTAGATAATCATTATGCTAGACGTGATGGCAGTAATGTAATAGGTTTTACTATTCAAGATTTAGCTGTTATAAACAATATTGATGTTGGAGGTTCTATTAATATTGGTGCAGATTTATCTGTTATTGGCAATGCTACAATTGATAATGATTTACATGTATTTGGTATTGTAGATATTGCTGGAGATATTGTTGCTAATTCTAAACTTAGTGTAGTTGGTGATATATTGTTGGCTAATCCTCAATCTGTTTCTGTTAAAAATCCTGTATTAGTTGTCGATAGTTCTGATAATATTATTAAAACTACTATTAAAATATTTTTTGATAGTGATCATATTTCTGTTGGAAATGGTGCGGTTGATGCAAATAAACCTATTATTTTAAATGCTAATGGATATGTAGATCCAAGTTTTATTGAACACGATACTATGTATTATGTTGGTAGTTTTACTCCAACTCCTACTGATGAATATCCTGATACAACAGGTGAAACAAAAGGTGCTGCTTGGATGGTTCAAGGTGTTGATGATACTAATGGTTATACATTTAATAGTGGTGATTTAACAGGTAGAAACATTACTAATAGTGATTTTATGGTTTGGGGTTCTAATGGTTGGTCTATTATTAGTGGTCAAATGAACCCTTCTATTTATTATCTTCTTGATGGAACTAGAGCTATTACTGCTCCTTTTGCAGGTGGTGGACAACAAATTAAAAATATTGCTGACGGAACTGATGATCAAGATGCTGTTACTGTTAATCAAATATCTACTTTATTAGATTATTTTGTTAAAGTTGACGGTGATACTATGACAGGTGCTTTAATTAATACTACCACAGGAGCTGCTATTATTTTAGGTTCTACTGATCATGGTTTTATTAAAGGTGTGTCTGATAGTGGTGGAGATGATTGGTATATAGGTAGAAATCATAGTGGAGCTTTAGATGTTGTTTTTGGTAAATATGATACTGATCAAAAAATTATATTTACAAATGACGGTAATATTTCTTTTGAAGTTCCTAATGGTATTATAGTTACTGATGCTCCGTTACAAGTTAATAATGATGTTACTATATTTGGAGATGATGCTATTATTCAATTAAAATCTTCTACTTCTAACTATAATCTAAATTATGGATTTAATATTGGTGGTAATTTTTTAAATGGAATTGGTGTATATTCTGACGGAACAGATAGTTATTATTATATTGGTGATCCTTATGATGATGCTGACATTGTAATTCATAATAATTCTTTTGTTCAACTTCGTAGAAGAATGACAGGATTTAGAGATGTTGGTGGTTCAGGTTTTGGTGGTAGTGGTTATCAATTAGATGACGATGGTTCTAATACTTCTCTTATAATAGATAAACTTACTGTTCGTAAAGAAATGCAAGTTTATGAACTTAATATTGAAAAGATTAAAAGTGGTAATGGTAGTTATTGGTTTAGTGATGGATGTAAGGCTGAATATTATACTGAAGATACTAATAGTTATTTTTTCAGACTCGATGCTAAATTAGCTTTTCCTTTTGTTGCTGATGATATAATTCGTATTCAAACTTGGACAGGTGATGATATTCTATATTTTGAAGGTATTGTGACAGGTGTAGATAATAATAATACTCCTACTATGAGTATTAATAAAGCTAGTGCTATTGGTGGAGATAGTTTGCGTTTAAATACAATATATGATATAGTAAGAGTTGGTAATATTAGTAATGTTAATCGACAAGGTGCTGTTTATATTACATCTAATGATGATTATTCACCTTATATGGATGTAATTTATAATTATAATCAAATAAATGCTACTCCTACTATTGGTGCTAGATTAGGTTTACTTGATGGAATTACTGATAGTGAAGTTGGACTTCCTACCGGAACTAATAATTATGGTTTATATGCTAGTAATGTTTATCTTAAAGGAACTATTGTTGCTAGTAGTGGTAAAATTGCAAATTGGACAATTAAGTCTAATAGATTTGCTAGTCCTAATGAATTTATAGTTTTAGATAGTAATCATGGTTTAGTAGTAAGTAATAAAGTTATTGATGATGTATTGGCTAATGATAGTAGAATAAATGTATATTTTACTGATGCTAATAATTGGGGATTGATTGGTAAGTTAAATAATGTTACAATGTTTAGTTTAGGTTCTGTTAATAATATTGCAGGTTGGACTTTTGATAACGATGCTTTATATACAGGAACTAAAACTATTGATAATTATACTGCTAATCCTACTCATATTACTATATCTTCATCTGGTGCTATATCGGCTAATAAGTTTTATATTGGAACTGATGGTTCTGCTAATTTTAAAGGAAATCTTGAAGCTCCTAGTGGTAAGGTTGGTAATTTTGATATTACTGATCTTGGTTTTTGGACTGATGATATTGCTATGTTTAATCCTTCATATCCTGATGGTAGTATTACAGGTTCTATGGGATTTAAACTTCCTAAAAATATTTCTCATGCTACTGATAGGTTAGGTCTTTATTTAGATGTAGAATTATTACATGTTACTGACGAAGTAAGAGAGATATTAAGTTTTGGAGTTACTCATGAATTAGATGATATTACTACTACTGAATTTAATATTGGTATTGAAGGTATGTATGATACATCTGATACACCTGGTGGTGAAGATATGAAACATGGATTTAAACTTTCTTGGGAAAGTTATATTAATCATCTTACTATTAATGACGGAATGTTACATCATAGTAATTTTAATGCAATGGATGGTTATGTTATAGGTCTAAATAACGATGGTTATTCTACTAATCCTCCACATATTACTTTTGCTCATAGTCAAAAAGTAGCTGAATGTCAACTTCAATTAGATAGTGGTGGTAATATAAGGTATCAATCTCATAATCCTAATGATGGTAGTTATCATGGTTTTCCCATAACATTTAGTGTTAAAACCTCTGTTCCTAATGGTAGTTTAGTTCTTACATCTACAGGAACTTTAGAATTTACTCCTGCTGCTAGTTCTATTAATAAAATTGTAGATGCTTTAGGTATTGTTGGTAATGCTACTTTAAATCAAAATAAAGTTAATTCTTTATTCGGAACTTCGGGCATTACTTATAATATAATAGATGTTTTGAATATATTGCTAGACAATGTATAATTTAATTTGAATATTGAATTTTAATTCGTATATTGTGGTTTTAAATCGTATATTAACTAATAAATAATTGATTATGACAAAAGTATTAAGTAATAAAGATTTGTTTGAAATTTACAGCGTATTAGAGCAATGTGTAACCTTTGAAGCAAGTAATAAATTTTATATTTATCTCTATGAAAATCTAAATATTATTAAAAGTAGAATTGATACTCTTAATAAACTTAAAGCTGAAAGTAAAGAAATTAAAATGTTTGTAAAAGAAAAATATAATATTGCTAAAAAGTATTGTGAACTAGATGATAAAAATAATATCATTCTTTATGTTTCTGATACTAGTAAGGTAAAAGTTAGTAATACTGCTGAAATTGGATTTCCTAGACCTTTAAAAGGTAAAGAAGAAGAATTTAATAAACTTATTGAAGAGCTTAATGTAAAGTATAAAGATGTTATTGAAGAACATATTAAAAAAATTAATAATTTTAATGATACTTTAACTAAAAAAGTTGAACCTGAAATTAAGTTTGTTAAAATACCTTTTGATTTACTTCCTGATTTTCCTAAAGGTAAAGGTTTTCTTTATACTAAAATTTTAATTCCTATTATTGATTATAACTTATAATATTATACTTATGATTAAACCTAATGAATATAATGCTGCTCTTTTATCTATAAGAGATACTATGTCAAAATATGTTGATAGATACGCTACTAAGCATAAATTTAACATTCAACGTCAAATTGATAAACTTCGTCTTATAGTTGTAAATCATTATTATGAATATCTTGATACTTCGGAAGAATATATCAATCCTGTTAATAGTAATGATGAGATTGAAAAACTTGATGGTCAAGTTCTTGAACCAATTTATGATGATAATGGTAACATTATTGTTAATCTTGGTGCTAAAAAACAATATGATGAAAATAATATAATTAAGTCTGTTAAAGCTATTAATAAAATATTAAAAACATCTTTTGTTATTAATACTCATACTGATACTTATTTTGAATATGCACCTTAAATTGTTATTATCATGCCTAGTCTTAAACAAATAGCAACTGAAATTATTGATACTTTAGGTGAACCTTTTAATCATATTCTTTATGAAAGAGTTAAGGCTTTAATTATACATGAAATTGCTACTCTAGTTAAAGCTGAAAGTGATAAAAGAGGTATATCTGAAGATTGGATTGTTTATTGTCCTGTTGAACTAAAGAAAGTTGATCCTGCTGATTTACCTAATGTTGTAACTGAAAAATCTGTTTATAGAAGTATTAATAAACTTCCTAAACGTATTCGTCTTAAACATATGTCGCCTATATTTTATGTAGGAACTATTGATCGTGCTAGACCTTTTAGTTATGTTAGTAATTATAGTATTGCTATTGCAATTAAAAATGTTAATGAAGTAGGTGATATACCTAAATATTCATTACGTAATGGTTATCTTGAATGTTATGTTAACGATGCTAATCTTAGATTTGTAACTATTGGACATGCTTTTGTAGATACTTATTCAATACCTAATGAAACATCTGATAAGGATAATGAAATATTAGGAGAAGATGATGAGTTACTTATTGATGAAGATATTATTCAACTACTTAAAGTTCAAATTTTACAAGCTGATCTTAGTATTACTAAAGCTGATGATGAAACTGTAAAAATTTCTGATAATGAAGAACAATCAACTACTTAAGTTTTATAAAGATTATCGAAATTTACTTAAACGTAATATTGCATCTGTTGATGAAGAACTTAATGTTTTAAACAAAGATGTTAATATTATGATTAAACGTTTTAATGCAACTTTTAAAAGTAAAGTAACTAGTTATATTAGTATTATTAATGCTATTGATAAAAAACTTATTAGATTTTATGGTAGTCTTAATGAATTACAAAATCTTGAAAGAAAACGTGATAAATATAAACATTTTATAAACAACATTCCTATTAATAGAAATACTGATATGGATGTTGTTTATAGTGTTTGTAAAGTTTCAAGAATACTTACTGAATATAATAAGTTAAAAAAACTTTATGATAATATTGATAAACTTATTGAACGTAAAAATAAATTATTATCTCTACGTTTAAATGTTGATGAGTATAGTCGTATGAACCGTGTTTATAATAGAGTAGGTCGTAAAATAATACTTAATGGTGCTAGTTATAAAATATCTGATAGTTATGGACAACTTATGTTAGTAAGAGTTCGTATTACTGAAAAAAATTATAAACCTTGTATTGATTGGAAAGCTACTAAAGAACTTAAAGAACATTATATTAAAAATAATATTCCTATTTATAATAGAGAAGAATATTTAAAAGCTCTTGATAATAATGAAAAATATAATGGTAAAGAATATCTAATGTATTATAATGATAACTTTTATTTTTATATTGTTTGGAATGGTGTTAAATATAGTAAAGTAGGTCTTGAATATAAGAAGTATAAGTTTAGAACTTCTTATCAAAATAATGATATGCACGAATATCGTCATAAACTTAATAAAACACATACAGCACCTACTGATATATTTGATAAAGAAAAAGATAATCATATTCAAATATCTGTTCTTAGTTCATTACATTGGCTTAAGACTAATTACGAAGATTATGCTAAAAGTATTATCTTTAATCATGAACGTTATCCTAAAGTATATAAAGAATTAAATACTGATGATTATTAAAAACTTATTGCTATGAATTATAAATGGATTAGTGTAGATAATCTTATTGCTAGGATTGAAACTACATATCAAATTAAAAGTCCTGAATATATTAACTTTCTACCTTTGTGGATTACTCAAGGACTTAAAGAACTTAGAGTTAAATTACCATTTGAACCTTTTAAAACTAAACGTAATGTGGTTAATAATATTGCTCAACTTCCTGAAGATCTATCTGTATTGTCTTTAATTACTAAGGACAATATTCCTGTTTTAAGGACTGATAAAAATATGATTAAAACTATTGATGCTCAAATTTATAATGATTATGTTTCAGTTCAAGTTGATGGTGTTAAAGTATTTGAAAATCAAGATGAAGAAGGCACTTATCTTAGTCGTAGAGCTGTTCCTATTGAAGTTCCTTTAACTAAAGTTACTCGTGAAGAATATATACTTCATTATAATAATATAGTTGAATTTAGTTTTGAAAGTGGACAAATTGAAATTTATTATTTTAGACTTCCTGTTACCGTTGATGAATACACAAGTATTCGTATTCCTATGATACCTGATAGTGAACCTGTGATGACAAATCTTACTTGGTATATTCTTATGAATTTACTTTATCGTGGATATAAACATCCTATTCTTAATTTGAATAATGCTATGCCTTATACTAATCCTGCTAAAATGTATAATGATACTATTGCGAAAGCTCGTAATTCATTACTTGTATGGGATAGTGAAAAATATGAAAGTATTAATAAAATTCTTACTACTTTCATACATAATGTAGATTGGGTTACTAGAAACTTTAATGCTTAATGTTATGAATGTAAATAAAGGAATGTTTATTGACGGTTCTATTTCTAATAAACCTCATAGTTTTTGGGAATATGCTAAAAATATAATGTTAGGTGATGATAAAATTTCATCTAAACCTAATTATGCTTTTGATGAATTATTAGAACTTGTTGAAGCTAGTGTAGGTAGTAATTATATTATTTATAAATTATATCCTATTGAAAATATTGTAATAATATTTATTACTATTGATAGTGCTAATAATGAAATTTGGGTTTATGACGGTGAAATCATTAAACATAAAATTCGTATAGATTATGTTACTTGGGATATTAAAAATTATCTTGATGTAATTCATTTTTATAATGATAAACATGAACTTATTATAGCATGGTGTGACGGAACAAGTGAAACTTCTAACAGACCTATGATATTAAATATTTCTCATGTGACTTATGGTTATTCTATACAAGATGCTAGAGATTTATATTTGTTTAATGATTTTAAATATATTAACTTTACTGCTAATGTTAGAAATGGTGGTTATTTAGAAACAGGTGCTTATTTTATAACTATTAGATATAATCTTAAAGATGGTAGTCATACTAATTGGATGCCTTTATCTACTGCTTTACATATAGGAACTGAACCTGATAAATATAATGACAATTCTATTGTTATAAATATTTCTAATTTAGATCCTTATTATGATAGTTATGATGTTGCTGTATTATCTCAAATTAAAGGAGCATATCAAGCTAACCTTTATGCTGATAATCTAGGTGAAAGTTTAACTATAAATCAACTTAATAATGAGGTTATTGATTATGAAAGTATATTAGTTATAAATGCTGTTTATAATAAAGCTACTAGTTTAAATCTAAATGAAAATAGATTGTATCTTGCTAATATAACTAATTTTAATGATGAAATTAATTATCAATATCTTGCTAATAATATAGTTACTCATTATAAAACTGTTCCATCTGGTGATACAGGAACATTTGCACCTGGTGAAATATATGCTTTTGCTATTCATTTTATAATGAAACATACAGGCGAAATTACTAAAGGATTTCATATTCCTGGTCGTGAAGCATTAGATACTAATGATAGAACTTCTTGTCGTGATCCTGAATTAGATGTATATTATGATAGTATGCCAACTCAATCTATTGATAAACATCCTATTGTTGTTATATCTAGAGCTACTATTAAAATAATGGATCAATATAGAGATACTACTGAAGTTAATATAACTTTTAGCGGTGCATTTGATTTTAATTTAACATTTCCTGATGTAGATAGTTATGAAAATTATATTAATGAAATAACTATTATTCCTAATTATAATCTTAATTTTAAATCTAAGTTTATAGTTATTACTTCTAATTTGGATAATAATGGAGAAGTTGTTAATTTAAGTATTAAAGTAAAAGTAAATGGTAATTTAATTGACATTACTAATGAATTTCCTTTTATTAATAAAAATATATTTGCTTTATATGGTGGTAATATAAAAACTGTTCATCATGAAGTAGATAGACATAATTATCTTACGCTTCCTAGTGGTTATAGTGGTTTAACTGAATATAGATTATCTTTTACTATTGACGGTGATAATGGTGATATTGTTATTGAAGAAGTATTTACAAATGAAACTGATTATTATGAAGCTGATTTTAGTCAAACAATTGATGAGTTTTGGATTACAGGTAATACTAATGATTTATATTTTAGATATGGACATAATAATAAATTATATACTGTAACACCTAAGTTAATTGTTAAAGTTGATGACGGTAGTGGTGGTTATGTTGATGAAGATATTACTAGTCAAATGCCTAATATGGTATCTTTTAATCCTATTTATTATTCAGATGATGATGAAAGTAGTAAAATACTATCTTATTGGGAGAATAAAAATGAAATTTATCCTGTGGATGATATAATATATTATCCTGATGGTAATGTTAGACATCATAGATTTCCTGATTATAAAGCTATTGGTGGGGATGGTGATATTAAAAGTAAAAGTTGTATGCCTAAGTTCACTAATATTCATATACCTGATGAAATTAAACAATATGTTGACGGATTTATTATTTCTTTTCATAAAAGAGATGGGGCTAATAGAACTAATTGGGGGTTTGCTAATGTTCAATCTATAAATAATGGAGCTGCTACTAATCAAGGAAGTTATAGAACTCCTAGTATTATATATGGTAAAAGTGCTGTTTATGCTTCAAGTATTTTAGATTTTAATACTAGATTTGTTGATTTAGGTATTAATGACCATTTATATCGTCTTGTGAGTTTAGATATGTTATCTTATAATACTAATCCTATAATTACTCATGTTGCTAATATGGGATATTATACTAAATATCCTGTTTGGAATAGTGGTGATCCTGGAAGTGATCCTACTAATTCTTTAGTTTATGTTGATTTTGATGGTAGTATGGTATTACATATAAAAAATTCTAATACTAATAAACAAGGTTGGAAGTTAGGTAATGTTAATTGGGATGATATATTAGATGAAAATGTTGCTATTATTCCTAGTAATACAATAGTTAATCTTAAAGAAGGTAATCCTATTTGTAATGAATTTAATGATAAATTTATTATTGCTGAAATTGAAGATTATGAAAGTGCTTTAATTGACGGAACTACTGATCCTATTGATCCTGATAATCAAACTTTAAGAAATTATGACGGAAGTAGTATTTATTATGAACCCATTGTTATGTTAATAAAACAAATACATAATGTATATAGACTTACATCTAATTCTATTTATATATTAGCAGGTAAATCTATGGTAAATACTAATACTAGATATTCAATAACTGATATTCAAGGAGATAGTTATCAATATGTAGCTACTTTTAACGATAGACTTACTTTAGCTTATTCTAATTATGACAATGATTATCAAGCATTGTGGTTGGGTAATTATACACAAAAAAATAGTAATACATATCCTATTGATATTGCTGGAACTGATTATTATTTATCTGGAGTTTGTGATATTGAAATACCTTTATTTAATATTACAAGTATTAATCCTAAATCTTTATATTATGATGAAAATAAAGAAGAATTACTTAAACTTTATGATAATAATGTTCATTTTCCTCTTAGAGATACTACTGATTGGTCAGTAAGTTATTATAAAGATGTTAATTTTGATATTAACAAACTTAATGATTTTATGCTTGAAGGTAATAAACTTACTTATGATGATTTTTCTACTCATTTAGCATCTGCTATTATTAAATCTTCGGTTCTTAATTCTTTTAATGATTATGCTAATCTTAAACTTTTCAAACTAAATGATATTTATTATATGCCTTATGAAAATGATGAGATTATAAAACTATTTGGTAGAAATAAAGCAATGTTTATTCAACAACGTAGAGCATTATCTATTGCAACTATTAAAGATGTTATTAGTGAAACTAATGGTGCAACTTATGTTGGTAGTGGAGAACTATTTGATAGATTGCCTAGTGAAATAATTGATGATCAAGGTAATATTATTCATTGTGAAAGTGCTTATCATATACAAGAATTTAACTTTCAATATGCTATAATAGATACTTATAATCATAACATAATGATTATTAATGGTGATAAAGCTATATCTATTACTAAAGCTAATGCTACTAGATATTTTGAACATGTTTTAAAATTTGATAATGCTTTGCCGAAACATCACACAATAAATAACGGTGTATTAATATTTTACGATAAGTTTGCAAATAGTTTGTTTTTCTCTGTAAAATATGGTAATTTTGATAATAGAAAAGACTTTACAATGTCTTTTAATTTAGATGTTAATAATTGGTTTTCGTATCATACTTTTATACCCGAAATTGCTGTTAGTTATTTAGACAGTGTATTGTCGATTAAAAACAATTATATTTATAAACATAATAATATTAATGATAATGTTCTTAAATATTATAGAGTTGCTAAAGATGATCCTACTAGAAATATAAATAATAGTATTGTTGATTTGATATTTAATCCTAATGATAATATTGATAAAGTATTTGAGGCAGTAGTTATAGATACTACAGTTATTGATGAAAATGATACTATATTATATAATGAAACTATTGACGGTATTCAAATATATACTAATAATCAATGTAGTGATATTCTTCCTGTTACTCAATATCATGGAAATAATGATTGGTATAATGTTGATATTCGCAACGTAGGTTTTAAATGGTTTGCTAATAAATTTAGAGATGCTGTTATTGATAATTTACAACCTTTTATTGATAATGAACATTCTATAATTTGGACTAACGTTGATAGTAATCGTAAAGATTGGTATCAACTATCTGAAATAAATAATAAATTTGTTATTGTAAGGATTATTTTTAATAATAATCTAAATTATAAACAAATTCTTAATATGGTTAATACTATTGTTAGAACTATTAATTTTAAATAAAATATTATGAGTTTAACTGCTGCAATAATTGCTTCAATTGTAGGTGCTGCTGGAAGTCTTGGAAGTAGTGCTTTAAAGAATAAAGAGTATGAAAAACTTATGGCTGAACGACAAGCTAATTTAGATGCTAACCGTAAAGCTATGGATTTAGCTAAAACTAAACAACTTGGTGCAGGTGTATATGCAAATACACTTAATCCATATAACGAACTTCAATACCAACTTAAACCTAATCAAGAGTTTTATCCTTTTGGTGGATTTATGGGTGCAATGACTTCTGATTGTGATCCTAAAATTACAGGTGGTAAAGGTGGTTGTGGTATTCCTTTAAAACTTGCTGCTGGTAAAAATAAAGGTAGAGGTATGACTAAAGGTGGTAATATTGGTCAATCAATTCTTAAAGAATTTTTTGAAGGTATTGGTAAATCTATTGGTAGTGAACTTGCAAATAAAGCTACTGAACAATCTAAAAGTATGGCTGGCGGTGGTATTACCGATGAACAGTTATTAATAGGTAGTCTTGGTAGAGCTGCAAGTAGTTTTATACCTTTAATGTTTACTCCTGATTATAATCCTATGGATGTTAGCAATACTGTTAATAATATGAATAATAGATCTGGTGCTATGATTAATTCTGCTCAACGACGTGCAGGTATATATGCTATTGGTGGTGCAGATTTAAATGGAACTTCTTTGATGAATAATCAAATGACTGCTAATCCTCTTGCACCTACTTCTATTGTTGATACTATTATTAATAATCAACTTAATCCTATACAAGTAGATGATGCTGCTATTTCTAGTGCATATCTAAGTGGTGCTTTATCTAAAGCTAATAATGCTATGGGTATCTTTGATAGTTATGCCGGTGGTGGTATTGCTCCTACTAGTAGTAATACAGGTAAAGTAATTGCAGGTTCACATGAAAGTGGTAATGATTTAAACATCGGCAAAGGAAATAAAGATACTTTTGTTGAAGGTGGTGAAGTTATTAAAGAAACAAGTATTGGTAATCTAATTTTTAGTGATAGAATACCTGTTCCTGGAAGTAATCTTACATTTGCTGATGTTGCTAATATGTTATCACAAAGTAAAGCTGAATATGAAAAAGAAAGTAATACTCCTAATAGTATAAAGAATAATACTAATGGTAGAAATGCTAAGAAGTTTGATAATAAACTTAATGAGTTATTTATGCTTCAAGAAGAATTTAAAAAAGCTACAGGTTTAGATAAAGTAACTGTTCCTAGTAATAATCCTGAAGCTAATAACAATGCTAATGTTGCTGCTTATGGTGATATAGAAAATCTTAAAAGAATAATTAATCCTTTAGATACAGGTGCTGTTATTACAAATCCTACTGATTTAACTATTAATCCACGAAATATTAATCCTAGTATTGATAGTCGTAATAGTAATTTTGTTAAAGATCAAGCTGGTAAAGTATCTACTTGGTATAATCGTGATCCTCTTAATGCTCGTAATGTTATAGGAACAGGTTTAACTCTTGCTGATAATATTTATAATGCTTTTACTATTGGTAAATATACTGATCCTGATAGATATGCAAAAATGTCTGATGCTTCTATTACTCCTGCTCAAATAAAAGCTAGAGATTTAAAGACTGATTATGATGTTGATCCTATGCTTGCTGCTATTGATGCAGAACTTGCTAAATTTAGAGATACATTAGATACTGAAGTTTCATCTTCTTCTCAACGTCTTGCTAATAGTCGTGCTGGTATGGCTGATGCTATGAAATCTAAAACAGGTGTTTATGATACTAAAGAGAAAGTTGAAACTGAACTTTATAATCAAGATGCTCTTAACAAACAACAAGTTGATCAAATTAATGCTCAACTTAAAGCTCAAGCTGATCAATTTAATGCTAGACTTGAAAGCGGTGATGTTAATTTTGCTAATCAATTACTTGCTAACGAAGGTGCTATGAGGTCTGCTAATGTTGCTAACTCTATTGATGATATTAATAACTTCCTTACTAGAGATATTGCTAACGAAATGTCTAAACGTAAATATGGTGCAACTCTTCAAAATTTAGATCAAAGTGGTGTTGGTATTACTGATTTACAACGTGGTGATCTTAATATGATGGATGCTAATTTTATTAACGATGCTGTTGGTGATTGGATAAGTAAAGGTTCAGTAGGATATGATGATTTTGTTAAAGGTGCTAATACTTATAATAAATCTAATCCTAAAAATCCTATACGGATTATGACTAAAGAAGAATTTGAAAATTATAAAAAGAAAGGTATTAAACCTAATCTTTTTTAAAGATATTCAATAACAAGTAGCATTAGAAATGATGCTACTTTTACTGTTTAACCTCATATTATAAATATAATTAATAATAAATTAAATATTAATACTATGGCTAATAATAATATTCCTGGTATATCATTTGCTAATAATAGTTTTACACTTCCTACTCAAATTTATGATGTGTTTTCTGAAATGGCTATTGCTCGTGATACTAAATGGCAACAAGGTCGTCAAGCAACTATGGCTTATCAACAAAAACTTAATGATATTCAAGTTCATGATAAATCTAAAGATACCCTTAATAAGGCAGTTGAAGGTTTTAATTCTAAATTACAACCTTATATTGAAAATAATAGATATGAAAATATTGATAGTGCTTTAACTGATGCTGTTTATGAAATTGCAAATAATAAAGTTCTTCAATCTGATATTAAAGGTTATGCTTCTCTTCAAGCATATAAACAATCTATTAATGAACAAGAAAGTAACAGAACTTCTAGTGAAAAAGCTAAGATGAAAGCTCTTGCGGATCAAAGTTTTCAAGCTGCTGGAATAGATGAAGAAACTAATGAAGTTGTTGATGCTGGTTTTGCAGCTATGGAAATGTTTGATAAAGCTAATTATAATAAAATAATTGCTGATAATATGAAAGGTTTTATCAAAGATGAATATTCTACTATTCTTAGTAAAGATGACCTTGCTGCTATGGGTGGTAAACCTATTGATGATCAAATTCAAACTATATATTATAAACTAGATCAAGCTGGTATTAAAAGAGATAAGTTTAATACTTTTCTTAAAAATGCTTTATTTAATGATCCTGCTGTAAAACAATCTATGGAAACTGATATGTATCTTCGTAAAGATTATGATGCTAATAGATGGCTTACTTCTTGGGGTTTAGATAAAGATAATTCTGATCCTAAAACTTCTAAACTTTATGATAAATCTAGTTATCATCTTTATAAAGATAAATATAAAGATAAGTATAGTAGTTATGATGATTTTATTTTGCATGAAATGGGTATATTAAAAGATAATGCAACTCTTAATGATGTTAAAACATTAGCAACTATGGATTATAATAGTCTTGATGAAGAACAAAAAACTATATTAGATACTTTTAATAATGCTATGAACCTTGCTGAAACACAAGGTGAAATAGACACTGCTATTGTTGCTTCTTATAATAAATATGGTGGTCAAAAATATAAATTAGATGTAGCTTTTCATTATATTGATCCTAGACTTAAAGATAGACTTAAGAATAGTAAAGATGCTTTTGTTGTTCCTCAAGCTCCTGGTTACATTCAAGATATTAATTCTAAATATACTGATGAAGGTGGTCTAGTTACTTCTAGTGGTTTAGAAAATCTTAATAAAGATGTTGATACTTTTCTTAGTGCTTATACATCATCTGAAACTCAAATTGATAAATTAATGGATGCTGTTAATAAAATGCCTAATTATAATGGTAAAATAACTTTTGATAAAGAACGTGGTAAAATGAATATTGATAGTAGTATTGCAGATGATTTTCGTAACACTCCTCAATATAAACAATTAGAAACTCTTGCTAGACAATATAATACTAATAAAACTAATTATCTTACTTATAAACAAGTTAAAGATAATGCTTTAGATGTAGCATTTCAATCGGTTACTCCTACTCAAGGACTTGAACTACTAGGAGATGCTTATTATGAAAAAGCATTTGATCCTAATATTGGGACTGATACTGATGTTACTAAAGAAGTTGCTGAAAGAGATAAACAAAGATTTATATCTAATATTGAAAATGAATATAATTCTCTAATTGAAAAAGGATATTCTGTTGATGAAGTTGTTAAAACTTTATCTAATAAATACGATGTTTCTACTAATAATTTAACTACTGCAGTAGTAAATAATGATAATGTTAATAATCAATTTACTAATTATATTAAAAATAATCTTGCTAGTTCTGTTACTCCTGTTGCAATAGATTTTGATAATCTATCTACTAATAATGAAACTGAAAAGTTTAGATTAGATGCTTATAAATCTTCTATTCAAAATAATATTAATACTAATATTGATAACATTCAACTTCAAAGAACTAATGGAGATATGATTGAAAATAATACTGTTGATAGTAAAGGATTAGGTTCTAGTAAAATAATGGGAGTTGATATTAAAACTATGCAAACTACAGGTGGTAAAATTGAATTAGTAGGTGTAGCTTTAGATGATGAAGGCAAACCTATAGTTGATGCTAATACAGGTGGTTATGTTAATGTTATAATTCCTGCTGAAGATGCTACTGCTGCTAATTTAGGTTCTACTGTAAATAATTTGTTTAATTATGTTGCTACAAGTGATGTAAAAGTTGATGAAAATAGTAAAAACTTACTTAATACTTTTATGGTTTCTCATGAATATAATTCTAACTTTGGTGATACTGATCTTAAAACTATTTATTCTACAGGAACAGGTGCTATTCAATATAAAGGTAATACTATTGGATATGTTAAACGTATCGATGAAAGTGATTTGACAGGTGCTACTAATCCTACTACTTTAGAAACTGTTCCTTATACTAAAGATTTAAATAATTCTAAATGGGTTATGTTTAATGAACAAGGTTCTTATGATGTATATGATACTTTAAATCAATTAATGGAACAATTAGTAGTTAATAAAAGAATTAGTGATATGTCTGCTCGTTAAACTATATAATATATAATTATTATGGCTGAAAATAAAAATCAAAATAAACCTGTAATTAATAACAAAACTAATGATAATGCTTCACCTGTTATTAATCCTAACATGTTTAATGTTGCTAATAATAACAACAAAAATAATGTATCGGAAATAGATAAAAATAATATTCCACCGATGCAAGAAACCAGCAAATTAGGCACTAATACAGTATTGCCAAACAGTTTATACGGCATAACAAAATTAGAGCAAAATAGCAACGTTAAAATAAATCAAGAACCTTTTATAAACAATTCTAAAAGTAAAGGTGTTAAACTTAAAGATAATCTTGATAATGAAGTTAATGGTAAAAATACTATTCCTGATAGTTTTATAATAAATGATGTTAATCAACAATTAAAAGCCTATGGTTTAAGTAGTGTTAAAGGTGATGCTAAAACTCCTAGTAATAAAGTTGCTAATGATTTATCATCTATGATTGGTAATGCTAATATTCCTAAAGTAAAAGATACAGGAGTTTCTTTTAAAACTAGCACTAAAGACTATACTGATTATCGTAAGTATCTTCCTGATATTACTTCTAGTATGGATGTAGATGAACTTCGTGCTCAAAGACAAACTGTTGGTGAAACTTGGCGTAGAGGTTTTGCTAGATTTGGCGGTCGTCTTGTTACTGCTTTTGCTGAACCTTTTGTAGATCTTACTGTTGGTTTAACTAGTGCTGCTGTTAATAAAGATTTTAGTAAGTTTTATGATAATGGTGTTACTAATGCTATGGATAGTTTTAATGATTATCTTACTAAAAAATATCCTATTTATTATACTCAACGTGAACAAGAAGCTAGTGCTTTAAGTGGTGATAATATATGGTCTGATGCTTTTTGGGCTGATAAAGTTCTCAATGGTGCTGCTTTTACTATTGCTACTATTGCTAGTTCTCTTGCATTAGCTGGTGTAGGTAAAGCTGCATCTATGGCTGGTCGTGCTGTTAAATATGCTAAACCTGTTAGAGCTATAGTTGGTAATGCTAGTAAAGCTATTGGTAAAGTTCCTAATATTGGAAATGTAGCTAAAATTGCTGCTGCCGAAGGTATTAATGCTCCTGTTACTACTTTAGCTAATGGTAAATATTTTAACATGTTTAAAAATTATGCTGCTAGTAATATTGCAGCATTTAGTGAAGCTGGTATTGAAACTCGTGAACTTAAAAAAACTTTAAAACCTAAACTTCAATATCTTGTTGATAGTGGTCAAATAGAACAAGGTGAGGCTGATGCTAGACTTACAGCTGCTATGAATAGCACTTTCTTTATTAATACTGCTATTGTTGGTATGTCTAACCATTTACAATTTGGTCGTAATCTTCTTAATCCTGCTAGTTTTGGTAAACGTTCTATGGCTAATAAAGTAGTTATGAATGACGGTAAACTAGCTTTATGGAAAGATGTTGTTGATAATAAAATACTTAAAGCTAGTGCTAATACTGTTCGTATGATGAAACCTCTTAGTAGTCTTGGAACAGAAGCTCTTGAAGAAGGTAGTCAATGGTTTGCTCAACGTTGGAATGAAGAAAGATATGCTCGTGCTCAAAGTCTTGGTGCATTAGAAGCTGCTGCTAGAACTGCTGATATTATGAGAACTGATAAAGAAGCTCATGAAAGTATGTTTATTGGTGCTATTCTTGGTATGTTTGGTGCTGGAAGTTCTATTAGATCTGATACTCAACAAACTAAATATGATAGACAAGTAATTGAAGAACTTAATCAAAGACTTCTTGGCAAAGATAGTGCTTTAGCTCAATATCTTAATCATGTAGTTACTACTCAACAAGCACGTAATACTAAAGTTAATAAATTTATTCCTTTAAATAAAAAAGCTATTGAAGAAACAAGTAGTTATTTTACTAATAACGCTGTTGCTGAAAATCAAGTTACTGAAAATGAACTTATAATGCTTAGTGCTTTTCTTGGTGAAAATGATTTGCTTAGTGTTTTTAATGATAATATAGATGGCATTCTTGAAGCTGAAGAAAGTATTTATAAAGAAAATGCTGAATTAAATGAAGATGCTGATACTGTTGAATATTTTGAAAATCATAATCAAGTTGCAGATGCTTTAAAGAAACGTGTTGCTAAATATGCTACTATTTATAATGATACTATGAATAAATATTCTGCATATGATAAAAGTTATACTAGTGGTCTTTATCAATTACGTGCTAAACTTAGCAACCTGACTAATGATTATCAAGAACTGTATGATGAAGTTAGTAATCTTATTGGCGAAACTAATACAGATACTGAATTAAGTAATTTTGATTATCATTATAAAAAAGCTGCTGAAGAAGTTAAATCTGAACTTAAGGAAAATTATAAACAATATCTTGAAAATACTAAAGAAAGTGATAGAACTTATAGTAGTTTTGATAGTTATTTATTAGGTAATAATTTTAAAGCTAAAGTTATGGCTAAAGTTAATAATTCAATTATTAATAAAATTATGCCTAAATTAAATGCTACTAAAAAAGATAATGATACTTGGATATTTGAAGGTGAACAAGCTGATGAAAATAAAGCTATGGCAGAAGCTGTTGTTCATCTTAATAGTATTCATTCTAGTCTTGCTTATTTAGATAATACAGTAGCATTTATGAAAACTTATGATGGTTATCGTCAATTAAGTAATGCTGCTACATCTGAAGCTCAAACTGCTGGTTTTGAACAAGAATTTGATAAATATAATAATATTATTAAAGATTATTCTAATAAATATTCTAGTATTGCAAATGAAGATGTTACTTCTTTACAAACATTACAACAAGATATTAATGATTACATTAATAAACTTACTGCTGAACAATCTACTAAAAAAGTTGATTATGAAACTACTAATGATATATTAGCCAAAAGACGTAAAAAAGGTGAACTTGATGCTATTAGCACAACTATTGCAGGTCTTAATCAACTAGCTACTCAAATTCAAACTGATATTAATAACGGCGGTAAAAATAAAACTAATGAAAGCGATGAAACTAAAACTAAAGATACATCATCTAGTGAAACTAAAGGTGAAACTAAAGGTGAAACTACAAAACCTAAAGAACCTGATACTATTTCTGATAAAGAAGGTAATTTAACTACTAAAGGTAAAAATCATTATCGTAGTCTTATTAAAAAATTATATGATGAACGTAATGAACTTGCTGATAAATTAAAACTTGTTTATAATAGATATTTTGCAGAAGATCAAAATAATCCTTATGCTATTGATATTAATCAATTAATTGAATATCTTATAGGTGATAATGCTAATTCTCTTGGCAATCGTCTTGATACTTTAATTAAACTTGTAGATCAAGATGTTGTTTCAGAAGAAGATATTAATACTTATTATCAAACATATAAAAAAGATATTGAAGAATTTGCTACTGAAAAAGTTGATGTTATTATTAAAAGAGTAGCTGAACATTTTGCTAAATCTGATGATACTAGTAAACCTTCTAAAACTAAAACTTCTAAACCTACAACTACTTCTGAAAGTCATAAAGATTTTACTAGTCGTAAAAATATTATTATTGATAATATGACTACTGAAAAACAAAGACTTGTTGATGAAGGTAAAACTGAAAAAGAAGCTATTGATGAAACTTTACAAACTGCTTTTAGTATATTAGTAACTAATCTTGGTGAGGATAGTGATATATTGACTACTGAAATAATTAGTGATGAAACTACTCAACCATTTACTTATAATATCAATCCTAATGATTTAATGGCAACTGCTATTGCTTTAATGGATAAAAATAATCCTGCTGGAATATATCAAGCAATGGTTGAACGTATAGGTAAGAAAGCTGCTAATGATTATTTTAATAATAAACTTTACGTTCTTGAGTTTATTCAAACTGAATTTGCTGAACAAAGTAAAGATAATTTATTTGATTTACTAGATAATGAACGTTTATATGATATACTAGATAAAGCATATGAATTATATATGGCTACTATTACCGAAACATATAAAACTCTTAATAATTATTCTGCAACTAGAGCTGATTTTGTTAAACTTATTAATGAAGGATTTGTTGATTATATTCTTAGTGATGAGAATTTAAAAGAAGCACGTAATGAAATATTAGGTGAAGAAAATAATACTACTTATACCGATGCTCATAATAGTTTAGCAACTAGAAATACTACTGCTTATACTTTAAAAAATGGTAATGAAGTTTATACTAATACTTTAACTGATCATGGTGTTAGATCGCTTGATTATGATAAAGTTAATGTAGATACTAATGTTGAATTTAAAATAGATACTGCTGCTAAAGGTATTAGTTATAAATATAATACTAATGGTGTAGTTAGAGTTAAAGAAGTTAGTTTTGATAAACTAATTGATGATATTCGTAATGAACGTTGGGATGATATAACTTTAGAATTAATTGAGGCAACTCCTATTACTATTAATGTTGAAGGTAAAAGTATTGGTTATTTAAGAGCTGCTGATACTATTAAAAATTTAAATGATAAACGTGTTAATGGTAATAAAATTAATACTGATGAAGAACTTGAAAAGTTAATTAAATTTAAACTTAATATTCTTATTGATATTGCTAATGGTAAAAAACCTACTAGCAAAATTACTTATAGAGGTAATGGATATTTATTTAAAAATAATAATACTGCTGATGGTAGTCGTGTTAGTAGATTAGTAGCTAATGTATTTGCAAATTCAGATGTTAAATATACTATTGGTAAAAATTTAGCTGGAGATGCTGATTATTATATTAGTGATGCTTTTGTATTTGACGGACAAACTGTTGGTAATAAAGGTAAAATAAAAGCTGGCATTGTTTATGCTATGTTACCTGCTAATAAAATTAAAGGTATTACTCAATATATACCTGTTCCTTTACAAAGTATGAAACTTGTAAATGCTAATTATAAAATTGATAATAAAGGTAATATATCAACTGCTAGTGAAAATAATCCTATATCGGATAATGAAAAACTTGGCACTCGTATTACTAAAAGTATTACATCTGCTATTAGTATTAATTTAAAACTATCTGCAAAACAAGAATTAACTCCTGCTGAAAAAGAATTTTATGAACTTATTAAAGCTAATGGTAGTGAAGCTAAAACTTTAGATATTGCCACTCCTGATGGACTTAATAATTACATTAAAGGTTTTACTTATACTTATGATAAAATAAATGCTAGTGCTAGTGAAGATGCTAAAAAACATAAAGGAAAACATTTTGGACTTAGAACTTTATTTTATTATAAACGTAAACATAATGATACTAGAACTATTTCTGCTGTTCATGTTTCTGATAGAACTATTGAAGTTGGAACTATGTCTGGAACTGAAAGTAAAACTATTGTAATATCTAAACATAAAAAAGGTGATAAGATTAAACGAATACTTAATGAAGAAAATTTAAGTGAAGCTGATAGTATTGGTAGTATTGCTAGTGCTGTTAATGAAATCACTGATATTCTTAATAATGCTTATATTAGAATAGATTTATCTTTACTTAATAATCCTGATAAATTTAATCTTCCTTTAGCAATAGTAGATGAAAATAATAATCTAAAAGGTGGTGAAAGTATATCTTATAAAAAGTATTCAGACTTTGCATTAAATACATTATCTACTGATATTTTACTTGGTAGAAAATATAATGAAGCTGGTAAAGTTACTGATACTCGTTATACTAATAATGCTTTTATTAAATTTGATACTGATAGTTTAAATCTTGAACGTAAAAATACTATTGATAGTATAGCGGCTAATCTTAAATATACAAGTGGTTTATTAAAAGATAGTGTTACTTCTATTCAAGCAACTATTAGAAATCAAGCATTTAATCTAATTGATAAACTAAATAATTATAATAGTTTATCTAAAGAAGATAAACTTATTGTAGATGATATTAGAAATATTATTATTGGAGAAACTGTTCAAGAAGTTATCGGTGGTGAAATTACAGGTGGTGTTATTAAAAACAATAATCTAGTTTTAAATATTAAACTTGATGATAGAAATTTTAATCTTAATTTTAATATTAATAATGCTACTCAACTTCAACTTACTAAAGGTGGTTTTAGAAACTTTCTTAAAGGTGTTAGTCTTCGTATTAAAGATTTAACTGATGAACAAATTAATGATAAAGTTTTTACTTTAAGTATTGATGGTTCTACTGAATATAGTGATAAAGGTTCTGCAAAAGAAACTGAAACTAAAACTAATTCTTCTACTGTTGAAATAGTTACTAATTATGAAACTGATAGTAATGATGATACTGATGAAGCTACTAAACAAGTAGCTACTGAAGCTAATGAAGTTAAAGTTACAAATGATGGTGAAAGTGATCTTCAAAATCTGATGAACGGTTCGGGTATTCATGTTTCTAGACCTAAAGATGAAGATGATGACGATGATGATGATGATGATATATTATTTACTGAAATAATTACAGGTGATGATGCTGAAACAGTTAAACCAACAGATACTACTTCTAAAACAACTTCTGCTGAACCTAGAACTTTACAGACTAGTGAAGAAATTACTGAAACTATAAATCATGTTGCATCTAATGTTCCTCAACTAATGACTAATTATCCTAGTTTAGAAACTGCTAAAAAAGATATTAAAGTTGCTAAGACTGCTGTTAGTAAATTTGTTGATTTAAAAAATGATTATGAATTACTTGTTGTTAGAAATCCTACAACTGAATTTTTTAATATAATACTTAATCCTATAAATGATACTAGAAGTTTAGATCTTAGTCAAGATATTGCTAATAATATTGTATCTGATATAATGAATACTCATTTTATTAAAAATCTTGATACTAAACTTCATAAGAATTTAATTAAAGGTTTGAGTTTTAATATTATTAAAAAACTAACTAAAAGTAATAAAAAACTTGATGTAAGTAATTATATTAATAAAACTTTTAAATCTGTCATTGAACAACATAAAGCTAATGATAAAGCTGCTTTACTTTCTAAAAATGCTGATGCTAGTGCTATCAATAGTCGTTTAAGAACTTATGATGCTATACTTGATAATTGGGATACTATTGTATATCAAGTTATTCGTAGTTTAAAAACTAAAGGACTTATTAAAACTATTCCTAATTCTACTATTGTTGAAGATACTACTAATGATATTGATAGAGATAAAGTTGGTGAAAGTATTAACCTTGAAGCTGAAAGTAATAATGAACTTACTGATGATGAACTTATAAGTAAGGATGATAATCCAAACATGTTTGATGCTGATAGTAGTTTACGTATTGATCCTAAAAAAACTGCTAATACTATTGTTAAACGGTTTTTAATGACTATTAGAGATAAAGATAAAAAAGGTAATGATTTAAAATTTAGTTTAATTGATGATTATCTTTATGTTGATTATAATGTAGTATATGATAAATTATTAGGTCTGTTAAAGAATAAACCTCGTTCTATTGAACAAATGATAACTGTTATTAGAAGTAATGCTAAAGATATTCCTTATTTAGATAATGTTGCTGATAGTTTAGTTAGAGCAATTAAAAATAAACAAACTAATCTTATAAATGCGTTTGTTCAAGCTATGACTAAAACTGAAAGTAATATGGGTTATATCGGTATTACTCCACTTAGACAAAATAGAACTCATAATGTAGTTAAAACTGTTCATAGAAATACTAATCAATCATCTGATATTAAGATTATGCTTACCACTTGGGATGCTCAATTTAAAGTTAGTAAGTTTGTTGATATGTCAGAAGCTACTGATACTACTGTTGTTATTAAAACTAATGAACTTGCTAATCATTTAAAACTATATAGTAGTAATTGGTGGGATAATATTATTACTTTATTTAATGGTCGTAATAATTTTAATTCTGAAACAGGTAAGTTAAATACTAATTTTGTTAGACGTGCTAATAAACGTATCATATATGAAAGTCTTAAAAATCTATATGGCACTTATGGTAATAATGATCCTATAATTCGTAAAACTATTACAACTTTAGTTGGTAAAGATAAAATACAACTATTTGATATTGAAGCTCAAGGTATTGAAAACCTAGATACTATGTCTAATAAAGAAGTTAATGAATTTCTTAATAATGCTGTTAGTAATATTACTATTTCTGGTTTACGTGCTATGTTGATGAATAATGTTTATCATGGATTACTTGCTCCTATGAATATTACATTACATAATAATACTATTAAAGATATTGTGGATAATGAAAATTATTTAAAAACTTTATTAGGTAGTGATAATAAATTATATACAGAAGGAAGTAATCAAGGTTTTGGTAGAATACTTGAAAATAAAACTATAAATACTACTACTGATTACGTATTAAGTAATATTTATAATACACTTCAACCTTTAGCTAAATTAAATTCTAAATATGATAAGAATATTAAAGCTGATAGTTATCGTGACCAAACAGGTAAACGTATATATCTTTATACTATGTATCGTAATATTAATAATCAAACTCTTAATATATTTGATGATCCTAATAAAACAGAACTTAAAGAAATTAACGAAACTTTGTTCGGTAAAGATAGTGTTATTATAAATAATTATCTAACTAATGAAAATGATTTTAAAGAATTTGAAATTAATATTGTAGATGCACTTGTTCAATTTGGTGCAGATACTAATAAAAAACTTGTTGATAGTCCTACTGCTGATATTGAATGGTATAAGTTATTATCATATATGAATAGTGGTGATAGAAATTATGGTCATTATTTTTATCCTACTATGGCAGATGGTAATATTATGATTACTACTAAGATGCGTAAATATGCTAGACAATTTGATGAAAATAATAATCTATTAGGTTCTGATGTTGATACTTTATTTAAATATATTGTTCAACCTGAACTTAATAAGATACAATTCTTTCAAAAAAATCCTGATAGTGATATTAATCTTGATGGTTATAAACAAGCTAGTAAACAATTTATTCTTAATGCTTTTCTTAATGATGAATTAAAAAATAAACAACTTCCTAGATTAAAGAATAAAGAAATTGATTTTAATCATCCTGATACTATTGATTTTCTTAAATCTGCTTTTGCTAAACATATTGATATGTTGGTTGAGGAAAAACTTAATCGTTGGCGTAATGATGGTATTCTTACTACTGATAGTAATGGTATAGAAGATTTTTCAGTTATTGATAAAGATTATAAAAATAATTTTACTAAAACTGAAACAGGTAAAGTTATAGAAAATCATTCTTTTAATCCTAAAACAGTTGCAACTGAATATGTTACTAATTATATGATTGCTAATATGACTTATGCTCAATTATTTATTGGTGATCCTGCTGCTTATTGGAATAAAAATGTTGAAAATACTGTTCTTAATATTAGTAAACGTCTTGCTGGAGATAGAGGTTCTGGTGAACTTCCTGCTGACTTTACAACCGAACGTAAATATAATGTAACTTATGTTGCTGACATTCCTTATAAAAGTCCGGCTTATGATGCTATTAAAGAATTTGATGAAAGTATTGATAAAAATGATGATGCTTATGAATATGCTGATATAGATAGCACTGATGGTCAAGAATTGATTAGTATGTATGAAGATCTTCGTAATCGTGTTCAAGATGGTGAAGTTAGTCAAGCTCTATTTGATTTACTATATGATCCTAAAGTTGGTATAATTACTATGCAACTACGTAATAAAAATTATTATTATGAAGAAATTGTTAGTGATATATTAAAGAATAAAATATTGGCTGCTAAAAATAAGAAAACTATACGTCATTATAAACGTCTATATAAAGAATGGCGTAATTATATTTCTCAACCCGCTAAACCTGTTTTTGTTTCTAATGAAACTTATGTTTCAGATGATAATAAATTTAAAGTTAATGCTAGAGTTTATATTAAGTCTTCTGCTTTTGCTTTAAGACCTCGTGATACTGCTAATCTTAAAATAGATAGACTTCGTAGAGCAATGGATATTTCAACTCTTATGCAATTAAATGCTTTACGTGATAATAAATCTAATGATGATATACTTAAACTAAAAGTATTTGATAGAGTTGTTTTTAAATCTGCTAATAAATCTGGTGCTATTAAACGTGAAAATATTAGTAAATTAGATTTTAATCAAACTCCTGAAGATATATTTACAACTCTTACTAATTCTGTTCAAACAGTTAGTCGTAAAGGTTATAGAACTCAACAAAAAGTTCCTTATGATCCTTATAAAAAAGTTAGTGTTCGTGGAACTCAATCTGCTAAACTTCTATTTAATAATCTTCTTGATAATCCTACTTTTCAACAATTAAAAGTTGAATATGATGAAGCATATGCTGATTTATTTGAAACTACTTTTAATAAACTTAGAGATGAAATTACTAATGACGACGGAACTATTAATCATAGTAAACTTCAAGAAATATTTATACAAGAGGCTGATGCTAGAAATTTTAGTATTGATGAATATGATCAACTAGCTTTAAATAATAATGGGACTTTTGATAATCCTTTATTCTTTCATACTCGTGGTGAAAATATTGAAGGAGTTCTTATGTCTATCATTACTAATCGTGTTCTTAAAATTAAGTTTCCTGGTAAGTCTTTAGTTCTTGGAACTCCTGCTGGGTTTGAAAGTGATACTAAACTTTTAATTGAAGATGAAAATCTTAGAGCTGAATATGATAAACATGGTATTGTATTTACTGATAAATGGACAGGTTCGTTAAAGACTAAAGGTTTTATTCTTAAAAAAGATGTTACTATTGATGGTAAAGAATATAAAGAAGGTGCTTATATCAATCCTAAACATTTTAAAATTAATGGTGGAACTCTTACAGAAGAAGATTATTATTATCAACCTGAACAAATAATTGTTCCTAATAAACTTAGAGATAATAAGGGTAAACTTATAAATCTTAAAGAATATGTTGATGAAAATGGTATCTTAAATACTAGTCAATTTGATAATGATGTTCTTAAAATCTTTGGGTTCAGGATACCTACTGCTGGTCATAATGCTATGGCTAGTATGGAGATTGTTGGTTTTACTGATACATCGCTTGGAGATCGTGTTATTGCTACTGCTGATTTAGTTAAACAAATGGGTTCTGACTTTGATATTGACAAACTTTTTACTTATATGTATAAATCTACTATCGAAGTTAAAGATAATTATGATGAACTTATAGCTAAACTTGAAAAAAGTGGAGAACTACAACATCTTAAAGTTGATGATAACAATGAAATTATTTATGATAAAAATAATAAACCTATTAATTGTTAAAAACTTAATATTATGGCTAAGAAAAAGATTTATATTAAACCTAAAAATCGTGGTTCGTTTACGGATTATTGTAAACGTAATGGTTATGATGGAGTTACTTCTAGCTGTATTGCTAAAGGTAAGAAAAGTCCTAATACTGCTACTCGGAAGAAGGCTGTATTTGCTAGTAATAGTAGAAAATGGAAACATAATAAATAAAGTGATAATTAAACTATTGAAATTATGGAAATAAACGTATTTAAAGTTTCATCTAAATTTAGTAAAGTAAAATATACTAGTGATTATGTTAAAAATTCACATGATAGCGACACTAGAATTTGTAAAGTATGTGGTAAAGAACATCCTTTAAATTCTCATTATTTTAAAAAAGGAATTACTATTACTGCACGTGGAGAACGAAAAGCGTATTATCTTTATACTTGCAAAACTTGTATGTATGAGAGTAAAGGTAAGAATAAAAAAGGTGATTTATATAGATGCCATATTTGTGGTGAATACTTACCTGCTGATAATTTTGATATAAATTCTAAAAATTATCATAGAGATGGATTAGATAGACGATGTAAAAAATGTAAAGCGATTGCTTTTAAAAAACGTAAAGAACAAAGATATAAAAGTGATCCTTTTAGACGTATGTTAGTTGAACGATTAGCTGGTGCTAAAGAAAGAGCTAAAAAAAATAATTTAGATATTGATATTGATATTGAATATCTTAAATTTTTATGGAATGCTCAAAAAGGTAAATGTGCTATTAGTGATATAAAAATGACATATGTTATGTTACAAGGTAGAGTTTCTACTAATCTAAGTATTGATAGAATAGATACAAATGTAGGATATATAAGAGGTAATGTTCAGTTAGTATGTAGTGCAGTTAATGCTATGAAATCGGATTTATCTAAAGATGAATTATTATATTTTTGTGAAAATATACTTAATAATGCTAAAAATGCTAGAAGTTGGTCTAAGAAAAAATAGATAACTTATGATGTTATTTATGCTAAGGTTTAGAACCCCTATAATAAGGGAAAGGTGCTACTGCTGCTAATACTTGTCTATATCAACTTAGTATTAAAAGCAATTATAAACGACATTCACACCCTTTCCTTATTACAGGGGATCTAACTAATAACAATACTAACAACAATAACAAACATTTTAATATTATGAATTGTAAACCTGTTTATCGTGGTAAAGTTTATGATAGCGAAGAAGCTCTTAAAGCTGCTATTGCTAAAGATTATAAACTTACTAAAACAATAACAATGAAAAGAGATGATAGTGATCCTACTATTGCTACTATTCATAAAATCATTGATATTCATCATAAAATTATGAGTAATCCTGATTATAAAGTTCAAAAGCAAATATCTTCTGCTTTGACTTATGGTTTCTTTAAGGATGAATATAATATTAATGATAATGATACTTTGATTAAAAATACTTATGATGCTTTATTTCCTACTGATGAAGATAAAGCTAATAATAAACTTCCTGAATTTATAGATAAACTTTATTCTGGTGGATTTGCTAGTAATAAATATTTTCTTAGTGATATGTATCAACTTGATTATTTTAAAAATGGTTCTGTTGGTAAACTAGGTATTGCTGTATTTTCTACTGCTAGTGTTTTTAATGCTTACACTCAACTTGCAAATGATAAGATTGTTCTTAAAGATGCTAATGATAAAATTGCTTCTTTTAGTATTGGTGGTGTTACTATAACAGGTGATACTTTTTCTAATACTAATAATGCTTCTGATCCTACTTTAAATAAATCTAAAATTATAGAATGGTATCAATCTACTGCTGTGGATGAGGCTAAACTTAATAAAATGGGTAAGGTTAATGTCAATAAACATACTATTGATATTATTAATTTTATGAACCAACTTGGTTATAAAGATGAGGTTATATGGTTTATTAATCAACCTATTATAAGAGATTATGTTGCTAAACTTGATGCTGAACAATCAAGAATTGGTAAGAATGGTAGGTGGATTAATGTTAAAGATTATATTAGACGTAAGTATAGATATAAAGAAGTTATTGATAGTATAAATGCTGATGAAGTTACTGATGATAAAGATAAAGTAAATACTAATCGTAATAAACTCATATCTAGATTTAATAAATTTTCTAAAAGTAAAGATAATTTATTAAGTAATATTGTTCAATATGCTGATAAAGCAAATACTTATATGCTTACTGATGAAAATGAAACTGATGTTAATGAATTAACTGATGAAAAAATTGAATGGTTGGGTGAACAACTTGCTATACTTGATATGTTTGATATACTTAGTGATTATGGTAAAGATATGAAGAATATTGCTATTGCATTAAATATTGATAGTAAAGGTATAGGCAAAGATGTTATTGAGAATATTAATAAGATGCAACGAATAGTTAATGTTGTTGATAATCTTAGTAATAAATTTAATGGTATTGAAAAGGTTATTGGTGATGTAGTTGAAAGTCCGATTTTAGACGAAAATGGCTACGATAAGACAGTTAAAATTGGCACTAAGTATTTTATACCTAAAGGTATAATTGGTTCGGCAATAGCCCGCTCTATGTTTGCCGCAAGTGATTTTTACGGCTCAATGTTCCCGCAATATACCAAAGAATTTAACGATATGGTTAATCATATTGTTGATAATAATGGTTTAACTAAAGATGATGTTAATATTAGTAAAGTTGCTAAAGCTGTAAGTAGAAGTATTAAGCGATATGGTCATGCGTATTTTATTGGTAAATATGTAGATGTTAATGTTGAACAAAGAAGATTATTAATTGATTTTAATGATGATAGTGGTTCTAATGAAAGTTTAGCTACTATTGTTTCTAAGTTTCAACGTGATAGTGTGTGGGCACAAAATAATGCTTTTATTGCTGCTTTAATTCCTAAACCTGCTCAAAATAAAAATGAATTTTCAACTATTGAAATGAATAATATTAGTGATGCTAATACTGATGATATAGTTATGGGTCTTGCTGATGCTTTAAAAGATGATGTTATATTATTTGAAACTACTAATTCAAGATATACAACTAGAGATTTAGTTAAAGATTTATTAATATATAGTGAAATTAGTGGTGGTATTCAAAGTTTTACTCAAATAGTTAAACTTTTACCTAATAGTTATAAAAAGATTTTAGGTATGCCTAAACATCTTTCTAGTTATATGGAAAATATTAGAACTGTTATTTCAGAAGATAATGAGTTTAATAGACAATTTATGCAACATAATCCTAATTTAGCTTTTAATCTAGGTTATGGTGGTGATAAATATCATTTTGTTACTATTAATGATAATGGTGAATATACAAAAGCTGATAATGTATTTAAAGCTGATCATGTAACTATACCTATTGATTATAGTAACAATGGTGCTTCTATTCGTAGAGGTTCTGGCACTGAAGAAAGTGGTGACGAATATGCTGAATTTATTAGTTATATTACTGCATCTGGCAATAAATATTTATTTCAATTATCTACTAATGAAAATGGTAAAGCATTGCTTACTAAAGATGGTGAATTAATATATGAGAAAATTCATGTATTAGGAAGTAAAGGTATTAGTGAATATGAATATGGAAGAGATTACACAGGTGATCCTAAAACTAGTGTTAGGTTTGATGCTAATAGAAGAGTTAATGTTATTAAATATACAATACCTAAAGAAGATGAGCGATTAATTACTGATGTATTGTTTGAAGAACGTAATCATAAGATAACTTTATCTACTATTGCTGCTAATGCTAAAGAACCTTTTTTAGCTTACATGGCTAAACATTTTGTTAATGCTAATTTTTATAATGATGTATTGATACGTTCTACTACTGAAATACTTGAAGAATTTCCTGAACTTAAAAATAGATTTAATATTGAAAAAAGTGCTGGTGCTAGATTAGTTCATAAAGGTAAAACTTATCTTCTTTATAATAAAGAACATTTAGATAATCAAAGTCGTGATAAAGTATTTCAAGATATGATGCACGAATATATGCACATATTATTTGAAGATAGTTTAAGACGTGGTAAACAAGATATTGCTGCTAGTAAAAATAGTTATCATGCTACGTTCTTTAATCAAATGAATGGATTGTATGAAGAAGCTGTTGAATATGCTAGAACTGTTTATGATAGTGAATTTATCGATAGCGTTATTAATAAAAAACGTGCATCTCAAACTAATAAAAATATTAAATTTAGTAATAAAGAATTTAATCTACAAGGTCTTGGTAGTTTGTCTGAATTTGTTGCTGAAATTATGTCTAATCCTGAATTTATAAGATTTCTTGGTGAAGCTAATACTACTATTGATGTTAGACAAGGTGTTAATCGTAGTATATTATCAAGGATACTTAGTGTTATAGTTGATTTACTTAGAGCTATGAATATTAAGATTAAAAGAAATTCTATTAGTCATATTGCAATATCTCAACTACTTAGTTTTTCTCAAACACATCTTAAAGCTACTAATATTAGTAAAAAAGATGTTGGTAGATTTAGGTGGACTAGTAAAAAGCTAATTCGTGATGATTATATTGATTATGTATTTAATTCTCATAATGAAGATTTAGCTAATCTTAGTATGGATGAAAAAGAACAACTAGTTGATAAATATTATAATGATTATAAATCTACTATGATTAGTCTTGAAAAACTAAGACGTGGTAAACAATTAGATAAGAATGATCGTAAGATTAAATCTATACATGATGCTACTTATTCAGATGTTCATCTGGCTTTAATGAAAGGTGAGATTGAACAAGCATATTATGATAGATATGGTGATATTGTTAACGATCCTAGTATTAAAATAGATACTGCTAACGAAGTAGCTAATGTTGATGATGTAGTTGATAGTAGTGTTGAGTTATCAATATTTAATATAAAACAATTAACTCAACATAATGAAGAACAAAGCAATACTGATGTTGAACAAACAACAAGTGATGATACTTCTACTACTATTGATAATACTACATTAGATATTAGTAATGATCTTTCTGACTTTTTAGAAACTGCTCAAATAAATGATGAACTTAATTCTACTATTGAGAAACTTGTTAAAACTAATAGATTACGAATAGCTTGTAAAAATTAATATTATGGGAATATGTATAAATGGTGTTAGTCGTGCTAGTGCTAGATTAACTAATGGTAAACTTAGTAAATTATTTAATGATATGGTTGCTGCTGTTGGTAAAACAAAAGCTGTTGATTATTATGCTTTAATTAATACTACTACTTTTAAACGTGATGTATATGATTGGACTACTGACGTAGATAATTTAGATGTTAATGGTGAACCTAAATTAGAAATTATTAGTAAATACATTAATGAATATAATAGTAAAACTAAACAACAAGCTGTTAATTCTACAACTGTAAATGATCAAGCTCCTATTGATAATAATTATGAACTTGATAATCAAACTGCTAGTTATATTAATCTTACTGAAATAGTTGAAGATCCTACTATTATAGAACCTGCTGATGAAGAAACTGATGTTAAAAAAGTTGTTAAAGCTAGAAATAAAGATCGTAGGTTTATATTACTTGAAACTAAACGTAATCAAATTAATGAACTTAAAGTTACTCTTACTGCTTTAAAAGGTAGTAATAAAAAAGAAGATATTGTAGAATATAATAGAATTATTAATCGCATTAATAAACTAAGTTTGGAACTTCATACTGCTGAAGAAATGAGAGAGGCATCTATTGAAGATATTGTTGATATTGCTAATAAAGATTTATCTAAAGTTAATGATATATTAAATATGAAAAATCCTACTATTAGAGATATTGAATTTGCTAATTATGTTCTTGATGTATGGCAAGATACTAGAGAAATTTTTCTAATAGGTGCAGAAAGAAGTATGAAAAGATATACTAATACTGAATATGATACTGCTGGTATTCTTGATGTAGAAAGTAATGCTAGATCTTTAAAAGATAGACTTATTGAAAAACAACATATTCTTATTAGAGATCTTACTAAAGAAATTAATGAAAGTGATAAAGTTAGATATAACGAACTTACTATTAAAGATGAATTTGAAGCCATGAGTGATGTTAATATGCTTTATGCTAATGTAATGCACGTTGGTAGGATTGGTTCTTCTGTTACTGATATGATGGAACGTATTAATCTTATGGGTCAAATGAAGATTAGTCGTAAGATTGATGTTATGTTTAAAGAAATTGATGAAATTACTAAAGGGATTAAAGATTATACATTTCTTCAAGAAAAGTATGCAGACGGAACTGCTACAGGTAGGTTAGTTGGTAGGTTTATGCCTGAATTTAGAGATGCTTGGGAGAGTATTAAATATAATAATTTTAATAGTGAAACTAAAAAAGATAAACGTAAAACTATACTTGAATGGCAACATGAAAATACTATTATGTTTGACCCTAGAGTATTTTTTGCTGATATTAAATATAATGGTAAGAAAGTATTTGAAGGTTTTCGTAATTTAAACTATGATATTACAGATAATATTAGAGATAAAGCTGAACAAGAAAAATTACTTAAAGAAATACTTAACGAAGATTATGATATTAATTATAAACGAGCTAAAGAATTAATACTTGATTATGCTAAACAAAGAGATGCTTATATTACAAGTTTAAATGAATATCTTGATAATGGTAGAATTACACAAGAGATATTTAATGATTTACTAGATAAATGGGAAGTTCAAAATTCACCTTTTGTTTATGCTTATAATGTTACTACCGGAAGTAGTTTAATCGTTAATGGAATTAGTTATTATGCTGATGCTGAATTAAAAGTTAAATCTTTTCCTAGAAAATATAAGATTGATCTTAACGGTGATACTCTTAATATAGAAACAGGTTGGTTTAATAAAGATTATAATAGAATTGTTAACAATCCTAAATATAAAACTATTCTTAAATATGTATCTGAACTTAATCATCAAATGAAACTTATATTGCCTGATAATGTTGCTGCTAATATTGATGATAATTTTCTAATGCAAGTTAAAAAAGGAGTTGTTAAAAGTATTATGGATAATCCTAGTGGTATTAAAAGTGGTATATTTGATAAAGTATTAACTCTTATTGCTAAACAAGAACAATTGATTACTAGTCATGTTGATAAACATACCGGTAAAGTTAAATATCGTGCTACTGTTGCAGGAGTTAAAGGTTATCAAGCTGTTTTTAATGAATTACTAGGTCAAAAACTTATTAATTTTGAAGCTATTAATAATCGTAAACCTAATGAAGATGATGTTGCTGCTTTACGTAAAGAAACTAGACAAGAATTGCAAGCTGGTTATGCTTTTGACATTAATGATGCTTTAAAGTTATGGGTTTATCAAGTTCAACAATTTAAACATGTTGCGGAATGGGGTCAAGTAATGCAATCTGTTAGAGATGTTGTTAGTTCTGTAAAAGAAGTTAAATATAAAGATCAAGAAGGTAATAGTAGAAAAGTTAGTCAAGAAGATAGTTTTCGTAATATTAAAGATATGATTAATTATTTTATTGATAGTTTTTATGGATATGATAAATATGACCCTAAGTTTAATAAGAAAATTAAAAATAGTGAAGATAAAAGACAACAAGATGGTCTTGATGAAGCTCTAGGTGCTATTACTAAAAACTATGCTGATGGAATAATTAATGAAGAAACTTATGAAACTTTGAAGAATAAAATACTTGAATTTCAAAATAAACTTGGTCAAGTAGTTTCTATTGATCAAATAGGTAGAAGTATTCTTAGTTATACTCAATTTAAAGGTATGGGATTTAATGCTCCGGCTGCTATTACTAATATGATGCAGGGTTATATTAATAATATGATTGAAGCAAATGATGGAAGGTTGTTTAATAGAAAGGAATTGCTTGCAGGTTATAGAGATATTTTTGGTAGTGTTGTTAAATTTGCTACATTTAATGCTATAACTACACCTACTGCAACTAAGGTTAGAAATATTACTGATAGTTATGATTTACTATCTGAAAGTAGTAGAGAACTTTCTCGTAATAAAAGTCTTAAAAAGAAGAATATACTTACGGATTTTTATAGACTTCAAAATAGGTCTGAATTTATAAATCAAGCTCCTATTATATTAGCTATGTTACGTAAGCATAAAGTTACTGTTATAGAAAACGGTAAAGAAGTTACTTATAGTTTATATGAACTTATGGATGAAAAAGGTAATCTTAGAACTGATGTTGATTACATGGGAAAGGATTATGTTGATGAGAATGGTGATATGGGAAAAGATTTACTTAATGAGATGATTAAGATTGCTAAAGCTATTACAATAGTGCATGGTAATTATAATAGACATCTTTATCTTCGTGCTAATAAAAATGTTTGGATGAGTGCTTTAAAACAATTTAGAACTTGGATGTTTGAAGCATTTGCACAAAGACTTGAAAAAAATAAATATGATACTACTTTAGGAATGACTAGAAAAGGTCGTTGGAATAGTGGTTTTGGAATGTTTACTTTTAATAAATTTAATAATCCTAATCTTACACAAGAACAAGGTTATGATAGTAGTTGGGTTCGTGCTAATCTATTTACTATGGGACAATTTCTTAAAGAAATGGTTTTTCTAAGGGCTAATCTTGATACTAAATTTAATGCTGTTGATGCTGCTAATCTTCGTAAGAACTTTGCTGAAATGAGATTTATTCTTAATACTATGTTGTTTATGTTTGCAATAGGTGCTGTTGCTGGCGGAGATGATGATGATGAAGAAATGATAAGACGAGCAACTGTTAATTATCTTTTCAATACTACTAATAGACTTATGAATGATATGAGTTTATATTTTAGTCCTGTTGCATTTGAAAATATACTTAAAAATCCTATTCCTGCTTTTGCTACTATTGCAGAAATTGGTGATCTTTTTGCTAAGTTTGGTCTTTGGCTTGCTGGAAAAGATGAAATTCAAGGTGGTCTTTATGATGGTGAAAGTAAATTCTTTAGAAGTCTTAGTCGTCAAATACCTATATTTAATAGAATACAAAGTGTTCGTTCTATGTCATCACAAATATTTAATAAAGGTAAAGGACTTACAGGAACAACAACAAGTATTGCTAAACCTACTAAACAAACTAAAAAAAGTAATAATAATTTAAATAATGAATTTGTTATTGTTGATAATGATTAAACTTGTATCTGTAATATTACAGATGTAAGTAAAAAAAAAGGTTGCCGACAATTCGACAACCTTTTTTATTTATAGTATTACTTATTGTGTTAAATCAAGTTTGATTTCATCAAGTATATTGAGTAATTTATCTACATCCATATTATTATTATTAATATGCTTTTTAAGTTTATTAATCTTACGTTCAATAGTTGCAATTACATCAATAGGTTTATGTTTTTTCCAAACAGTAATTTCATCAAAAGAACGAAGAGCAATCGCTTTATCTTTAGGATTGACATAGTCAGTAATAGCAACTGCAACTTTATCATTAGCATATAATACTAATCGAGGAACATAACTATTATCCTTTCTATTAGAATAATCACTAACTAATTCAAACTTAGGATAACCATCATTATTAATAATAGGTTTATTACTAATATAAACACGTTGCCAATCATTAGGATTGTTAATAAGATACTCACCTATGCTAAATTTTGTGTAAATATTTCCTTTACTAAATATAATATATTCATTAGAAATACATTTATAATATTCTGTATCATTCATAATTTTAATATTTTAATTAGTTTCACAATTATTTTTACTTTCATATTGACTATCAATTATACTTTTAGCATCATCAATAGCTTTGTCAATATCAAGAAAACCATTACAACTTTCAAAATCAATTTCAGTAGTATTACCACAACAATCACAAGTATTTTCAGTATAAATACGATATTGATAACCATCACCACTAAGATACTTATTCCAAATTTCAATAGCATCATTAGCTACATTAATCATATTAATATCATTAGTATAATCATGAGGTATAAGTAAATAACCAGAATATGAAGTATCAAATCTATCATAATTAGTATCATCACTAAATATAGATAAACTTACTCCACTATGAATATAAGCAGCAACAAGAATTACATAATGAGTTTGCATCCAAGCTCCTATATGATCATGAATAGCTTTAGCCTTAACTAGCAAATTATTAACTTTAGCATCAACATAAAATTGTTTATGGTCATAAGCAAGTTGAGCAATAAGATAGTTATTAGGATTTTCCATATTTTCATCTCTAGTTATCTCAATTTTATAACCATTGTGTTCTACAAGTTTTATAATATCTTCCATAGTTTAACTAGGTATTAAAATTTTATTAAGTTTTTTAACTGTAATATAAGCACCAGCAGCACCTTTATGACCACCACCACCATAAGCAAGAGCAAGATTACTAACATCAAAAGCATCATTATTACTATAAAAAGTTAGTTTGACTTTATCAAAACTAATAATATTAAAAGTAACAATTGCAATATTATATGGATCTATTTTTACAAATGCTTTAGGATTAATAGAAGTATTGAGCATTTGAAGAATAAAATCATTACCTTCTTTATCATAAAATTTGCCATGAAGGTTTTTATCTAACTCACGATTAATTTGAGTAACTATATGAGTAATAATAGCTTTACCTTCATAATACAATTGATTAATATAATATGTATCACTAGATTTAGCTAAAACTTGTTTAGCACTTTTAAGATTAGTAATATAATTTCTAGCAGCATATTGAATAGCAACAACTTTATTTTCATTATCTTTACCAACATGTCTAAATGTATCATATTGTCCGAATAAAGTAATAATTTCAGGTATAGCTATATCAGGATGATAATATTGCCAAGCTAATTCACAAGCAGCTTGATTAATAGTTCTAATACCAACAATATCATCATATTTATATTTACTAGAAATATCCATAGCAGTTTTATGATGATCAATCCAAATAATTTTATCTTTATGATTAATCATATAAACCGCAGGAAGAACAACGTCTAAAATTACAACTTTATCGTAACTATCAAAATCATATATAATATAGTCACCATATTCAATACCAAATGTTGTAACTTCAACATCAAAACCCAAATAATAATTGGTAGCAATAGCACCACTTATTAAACCATCAATATCACTTTTATGATATATAATTAGAATTTTATCTTTTTTCATATTATTACATTATTTAGTTCCACTACTACCAAAACCACCATTTCGATTATTATGATTAACATTTTTAACCTTAGCATCTTTAATTTCAGCACTAATTTTAACAAGTAATTTACGTTGATGTTCTTTATAATCATCAACATTATCAAAACGTTTACTAAAATTTTCATTGAGAGCGGGAACATAAAAATCATAACTTATAGTTTCGTTATCAATAGTAATATCAAAATCAACAAAATTATAAAGATGTTTGTCAGCAGGAAATTTAACATCTACTAACTTATCAGCTTTATTTCTAAGAACATTTAATGCTGTTTTAATAGGCTTATTAAGATCAAGTGCATCACATAGTTTTATAACATTAGATATATTAACGTAAGGTTTCATTATTTTAGTAACCTCACCACCTTTTTTTAATCTAAATGTAATTTCAACAGTCCTATTATCATAATAAGCATTACATCTAATTTCTTCAACTAGTTTTTTTAACTCTACTTTCATGATTATTAAGTTTATTAAGTTGTTTGTTTATACTGTTTAATTTGAGTATTAAGTCTAGCAATCATTTGCTTATAAATAACATTTATTTTATCATAAGACACATTATCACTAAAACTTTTAACATGTTTATTAGCACAATACCAACTACATTGTATATCGCAATTAGTTATATGAATATCTAAATCAACTCTATCAGTATATATTTCATCAATATTATTATTACCAATACCATCAATAGCCAATTTAGTATGTAAGGCATTAGCAAGTTTAACTTTTTCAAACAAAGCTCTACTTTGTTTTTCAATAGCTTTAGTTAGTTTTAGTTCAATATCAACATCTATATTCTCAATAGTATTACTTTTTCTTATATAAATGTTATTGTTATTATCAAGGTTAACAATAGATATAAAACTACGTCTAGTTTCAACAATATCTTTATTAGATTGTATAAGACATTGTTGAATTTGTTTTAATTCTTTAAGCATAATTAGATTATTTTAAATAATTTGACAATATCTATTTAAACAACTACTTCACCAGCACTAATAAAATCATTAGCAACTTTATAAGCAAGAGCAGTTTTAGTGAGAACATTACCATGAGTAATACTGTGCATTTTAGAACTATCATTATGAAAATTATAAGAATTTTGATAATAACCTGTAATAGCATTAAATGCACCCCAAAGAGTTCCTTTAGCTTCATTAGTATTTTGACCATTACCTTCAAAATAATAAAGAAAAATATCAGCTAAAGTATTACGTTTTCTTTGAGTAACTACATCACGCATATCAGCACCTAGTTTCATATCTTCCATTTCAGCATCTGTAAGAAATACTTTTGAAAGATAAGCTCTAACATCATTATTACTAAGTTTAAACTTAGCCATTTTATTATAAACATCACTAGCTTTTTCAACAAGCATGTTATTAATGTTAAGAACTTTAGCAGCTAAATCTAATTTAGATTTAACATTATTAGTATGACGAATACGATATTTAACAGTAGCTGTATTCATAGCATAAGTAAGAGTATTATTACAAACAACTCTTACAGGAGTAAACATAACTTCGACAGCTTTAGTTCCATCATGAGAATTAAATAGTAATAAATATTGTTCAATAACATCATCACTATTTCCAATACGAATATATCCAGGAAGTTTAGCAGTAATAAATATACGTTCACCTTTGCCAATAGCACCAGCAGTAGTAAACATAGCTTCTTTAGCTTTAACTAAATCATCAAACCAAGTAAAAGCATCTTTATTTTGAACAATAGTATAATTATTACCTACTAATCCGATTATATCTCTAGTATCAGTTCTAACTGTTGAATAACTACCTTCAGATTTAACAAAATCTTGTTCATCATCAGGATAATCAAAATCAATAGGAATAGCTGCAAAATTAGGAACTTTGACTACTTCGTAATCAAGACCAGCAGCAATAATTGCTTCTTCACTAGTAAGCATATTATCAACTATTTTACCAAGACCATGCCAAGCAGGTTCTTTAACGCCAAAGAAAGCATGACGTTGAATTTTTTCATTATAATTCAGATTATGAGCCATAACATAAGTTTTAAGATTAATATTATTTTAACTATTACTAATATAATAATTAAAATTGAATTTTGTATAATTTTTTAAATATTTTTTTAAATAAAATTACATTTCCGACAACAATAAATAAGAGGTTAAGAATAATTAAAATTCATAGTGTATTGTTGACAGAAAGGCATTAAAAATCGCATATCTTATTGTCAGTAATATAAATGTATATTCCCAACAAAGATATGCGATTATAGACAAATGAAAATAAGTGTAATCAATTCAAACCTATCATGCCAAAAGCATAATCAATAAACAAAGATTTATTATTAAGTTTAATATTTCCTTTAATAGAAGTAGGAGTTAGTTGCATATTCTTAGCGATAATATTTCTATGGTCATTATATAAACCTCTTAGAAAAGATAGTTTATTATAATCATAACTAATTACAATATAATTTTTATATTCAAAATCAATTGTAATATATTTATCCGTAGTTTTCATATTACCTTGAGCTTAAGAAAGTATTATCTTCAATGTTAAATTTAGTATAAACATCATCTGTTTCAACATTAATTAATACTTCACGTTCTTCTACATTAATATCATTTTCATTAGCAATAAGACCTTGTTCATTAAAGAAATAAGTTTTCTTAACAAGAATACCTTTCTTATAATCATCAAGAACTTTCTTAGATTGAAGTTTAACACCTTTCTTTTCTATTTTATCCATACCAAACTTAGCATCAATAAAAGTATAAAGTTCTTGTAGTTGTTGATAATTAAGTTTAAAATCTAAAGTAGTAATACCATATTCATTAAATATGTTATCTTTTGGTTCTATTTCATCAGTAACTACTTTATTACGAGTTACAGTAAAAACATTAACAAGTTCGTCTTTATAACGTTTACCACCAGATTTAGTAGGTTCACCAAATTTATCAAGAGCATCAAGCATAGTTTCACCTAAACGTTGAGATAGATTTTCTTTAGAACGAATAATGTTTCTAAAACGTTTAATCTCATCATTAACGATTTCAATTTCACCTTTAATGACTTTACGTTTAGTAGCATAAGCTCTCATTTTATCAGCATAATCTTGTTCAAGAATTTCAAGACGTTTTTCAGTATCGTCATCAAGAATACCTTCAGCCTCTTCAATCTCATCTAAAAGAGTTTGATATTCATTACTTATTTCATATAAACTTTGATGTAAATCCATAATATTAGTTTTAAGTTATTATTTCTAAATCTTTAAAGGTTAATAATAAATAATCTGCAATTGGTTGTTTATCATAATCTTCAGTATTAAATTCAATAGTTGAATGAATTAAATCAATTTGATTTTCAGACTTATGATCAATAGCTATATCATCAAAATTAGCAGGATTACCAATAGTTTTAATTGAAATTACATTATTAAATTCATTAGCACGACTAGCAAAATAATCGTATTCATGTTTCATTCTAACATCTTCAATAATATAAACTTTACGAGGTCTGTTAACCATTCGTTCATAGGCTATTTCACACCAAACATTTTCATTAAATTTGTGCATGAAATCAGTTCCAAATTTCATCATAAAATCACGTCTAGTCATACCTAAACGTTCAACATATTCTTTTTTACCATTGTCATCAGACCAAAGGTTAATATTATCATTAGCTATCATATTACCTATTTGTTTAATAGGTTCAGCAAGAGCTATATTAATATTACTAACTTTATGTTCATTAAGAATACGTTTTATGATATTAGTTACAGTAGTTTTGCCACTATGGCGTTGACCACTAATCATAATAAGATTTTTCATTATAAATCTTCTCCTTCTTCAATTTCAAGTTGATCATACTTACTAGACATCCATTCAATCTCATCAAGATTGTAAATTTCAGACAAAAATTCTTCTATAATATCATCAGAAGGATTATCATTATATTTATGTTTTATGACAGTAGTTGTGTTATAATCTAATACAAATATCCACATAATATTAAGTTTATTAAGTTTAACAATTTATTCATAATCTCTTATAGTCACTAATGAAGCGTGCAGAGGAACATCTTTTACACCACTACGTTCATAAAATTTAACAGTAGCTTTTTTACCAATATATTTATCTTTATTAGCAAGATATTCTTTACGTTTGCTTAATGTTCCCATAGGATTAACTTTAAAAGTAGTATCGTTAATATCATTACGACAAATAAACAATGCACTACTAGGCTCATGAGGTTTAGGAATAATATCTATAATTTCAAATTCAGCATCAATAAAATTCTTAATCTTCATCATAGTTTTAGGTCTTGAACCAAAAGCATATTCAGCATCCATATCTCTAATGACTGAACCTTCAAATCCAGCATTAATACACATATTAGTATATTGAATAGCCATTTCATCACTATAAACTATTTTACTAAGAACACTAACAATTTTAGTTCCCATAATATCAAACATAGTATTACGTTCAACATTGAAATAATAAATATCATTATCGAGTTTATCAAAATGAATAATTCTATCTAGTCTATCACGTTGAATAATATTATCCATAGCAACATCAAACATCCAAAATGATACTAGACTAGGATCACCACTCACTTTACTAAGAGTTCCTTTATAATTAATAATAGGAATACATTTTTTAACTTGATTAAGTTTATATCCAGGAACGTATAGTTCACCGTCATAAGCATCAACATTATTGAACATATCTTTTGTAAAAGCACGTTCAATTTCAGGCAAAACATAACGATTACCTTCTTTACTAAGTATAACCGCTTGTTCTTTTTCAGTCTTAAATATACCTTCACCTTCAACAATAGTTCCCCATATTATAAAAGCACGAAGACCATTAATTTTAGGTTGAGCAAAAGCAGGATAATTAAATTTATTAATAACAAATCTTTGACATTTAACAGGTTTAAGAAAACCATTAGCATCAGTATTTGTTTTAGGAAGATTATAATTATTATTATTATAATCAGTTAAAGATATTTCTTTATATCCTTCTTTAAGTTTTTTTCGATACTTGCTATCAATTTCTTTAGCAGTAAAAACTCTACCTAATTCAATAAGAGAATGATGAAGATTACCATATTTAATATGATACCCAACATTACTTTTATAAATTAGCCAAAGTTTAATATTACCATTAATATTTCTAGCAGCAAGAACTTTATACAGGTTCTGCAACATGATTTTCAAGATTTTTATAATAATCACTATTAATATATTCTTCTTTATCTATTTCAATAACAAGAATATATTCAGGATTGCCTAGTAAAGCAATATGATATTTATAATATTTTTCTCTAGTAGTTTCAACCCATCTAGTTTTTTCAATACCTCTATGATTAACAAAATTTTCAAAAGTTCTGTCATCAGTATTAAACTTATTAGGAATATGATAAAATATATTATGACGAATAAATTTAGCAATCATTTCATCTAAACTTATAAAACCTTCATAATTAAAAGGTTTACCATAACTAATAATTCTAGCATAAGCTAAAGGAACATCATTGACTTCAATCGGATGATTATTGTCAATAAATCTAAGATAAGTATCTTTATCTATTTTCATTGCTACTATAAGATTACCATTATAAGCATCTAATACTTCATTAGGTCTAATATCGTATTGATATTTGAGAGCATTAACTAATTTAATTCTACCCATAGTTGTTTTATTTAGGAATTAATAAATCATTTGTTCAATATATTTAACAGTGTCTATTACAACTTGTAACATATATTGTTTTCCATAATGTCTTACATTATCAGTAAAATCTTTTCCTTCAAATGATTTGTCAAACATTAATCGATGAATATTATAGTTACGTTTTAATTTACCACTATTAGTCAAACCTGCATAGTCATAATCATATAAACTAAAAATAGCTTTGACATCCTTACTAATATATTCTTTAGTGTTATCAGCAAGTTTATCATAAAAACTTTTAGATAAATTATATGTTTCAGCAGGCGGAGCAACTACTTCAATATCTAAATCTAAATCTAAATGATCAAGAAAAGATTTAATACTAATAACATCTTTATACGATTTAGTAATTAAAAGAACATCCCATTCAGATTTAACATTAGGAGTTATTTGCCATTTACTAGCATTACTTAGAAACTTAGCAATTCTAGCTTTATGATAAGATTTAATAGTTTTAAAACTAGATGTAATAGTTCTATTTATAAAATAAACCTTAAAATCATTAATACCTGTTTTATCATCTCTACCTTGATAATAAACATATGCTCTATCAGAACGTTTACTTTCATAAACAGGATAAGGAACGGTATGAGGATTTATATATAACTTATCAATAGCTGCAATATTACATTTTCTAAGATAATCATCATATCTATAACCATATATAATAGGTGACCAATAAGCTCTATCTACTTTATCAAAAGGTCTAAATATAGGTTTAAATACATGTTTGCTGTTACGAATTTCAATTAATTTTTTAATAATATATTTATCCATAACATTAACATTGAAATTATCATTATACATGCTAAGATCAATAAGTTCTAATACTCTCATAAACCCTTCTTTAACTTTTTGTTTATCTTCTTCTTCATTTTTAGCATTAGGATTACGAGTAATTTTAATTTTAAACATAGATGCTACTAAATCGAATATATCACCATGAAAACCATTACCACCAAAATCTCGCATCTTAAGTTTATGTTTATTATTAAATCTAAAACCAACAGAAGGAAGAATATCTTCTCTTATGGGACTTAATATAATACTGTTATACTTAATACAATCAAGTATAACATTTCTATCAATTTGAAGAAATTTAGCAAACATATCTACTTGATCATAAGTATTTAAAATATAACTTTTAGTTAGTTTTACAATATGTCTTTTAGAAAATTTTGCTTTAATTTGAGCATCCATAATATAATTATTTTTATGAAAAAGGCAATTACTATTTCTAGCAACTGCCTTTTCATTGTTAACAATATGTTAATTAATATTCATAAAATAATTATATGGTTACTTAATCCAAGAAGGTATATCTTCTCCGCCAACATTAAGTTCGCTTGTAGCTTTACCATTACCATTAGCTCCTGCCATAGGAATACCAGCAGCAGCATTAGCATTAGCTATCGGTAATATACTTTCACCTTTTGCGATATTAATAGTAAGAGATGGTTTAACACCAGGAACATAAAGTTCAATAACACCTTCTCCAGGATAACTTGTAAAACCAAAGTTACCATTATTAATAGCTTTAACTTTAACATAAAGTAAAAGTTTACCCCAAATTGTTTTAGCTTTACCATTAGCATCTTTATAGATACAAGGTAATTTAAGTTTTTCATCACCATTAAAAACAGTAGCGATACCTTTAAAGAATTTATCAAATGCAGCAAGTATTTCATCACCGGTCATTTCTTCATCTTTAAGTTCAAGAGATAATAATTCAGTATAAGCATCATTCCATTGCTCATTAGTATAAACATCAATAAGATGCTTAACCATTTGAATAGTTTGCGTAAACCACCAATCTTTATCACTAGAATTAGGATTATAAGCAACAGGAGTTCTAGTATAACTATAAACGCCAGGCTTAGCTCCTTTTTCATCTACAACTTCAACAAAGTTGAAATTAAGTTTAGGTATTTGTTTACCTATAAAAATACCCCATTCGCCACTAGCATCTTTAGCCTCAACGTAGCTTACTGTAACACTTGTTAACATCATTAGAACAAGACCATTATACTTACTAGGAGTAGGTTTAATTAACTTAGCACTTGTTCCTTTTGTTTCTTTACTAATTACAAATTTTGCCATAATAAAATTTATTTAAACGTTTAACAATAATTTCATTAATACTTGTATCATTAGCGGCATCACTAATAATAGTATTAAAGAAACGGATTTAAAAATACAAAAATATTTTCAATTTTCCAAATTTATTTTTGCAACAAAAAAGGCAGATGCTATTACAGCACCTGCCTTATTATTATTAAGATTATTAAGATTATTCAGTCATTCAGTGACTAATTTATTAAATTATTTATCAATAAATTACTCACCAGCAACTTCATCATCAACTTCATTACCTTCATCAATAACTTCAACAGTTTTAGATTTAGAGTTCTTTCTTATAATCTTTTCTTCATCATGAGAATACTCAACAAAGTAAGCATCTAAAGTCATTTCTTGACCGTCAATGTTTAAGGTAAAAGTATTAGGAGTTTTAACAATAGTATAAACTACATTCTTTTCAGAAGAACCACCTAACAAAGGATAATGTTTGCTATCACTAAATTCAAGAATGCTACCATAATTTTCATTCTTGCTAGAATTAGCAAGTTTTGCACCATGATGTTTAATCTCAATAGGATTTCCATTATCATCAACTTCGCCTTCATAAGTTCCAGCATCAAGTGCTTTCTTTTCTTCAGCGGTAAGTTTTTTAGTTCCCCAAACTTCACTACCATTTTTAGTAATAGCAACGCCTTTAGTTAAAGCATAACTTGCGTTTTCTTTAATAAAGTTTTCATACTCTTCGCCGGTAAGTCCTTGTTCAACAGCAGCATCAACCACAGCATCAACATTACTAATAATCATAATATGATCACCATGTTTAAGTTGAAGCAAACGGCTTGCTACTTCATTAATTTTTAACTTATTGTCAGTAGGAGTTAAAACTAATTCAGGAACATTACTTTTAGACACTCTTTTAGTTGTTGATGATACACCAAATTCAAATTTCATAATACTAAGTTTTTAATTATACATTATAAATTGTTTATTAAAAGTTGTAATAGCATAAATATTATTAACAGTTGTAGCTTGATTAATATGTATCAGTTTATTTCTATTATTATTAGTTAACCACTTTAGTTATACATATTAATAGAAGTTGTTAAACGTTAATTTTATTTATTACTATTTCGATTAGACGTTGCTAGTAGTAACTTCACTACCATTGTTATTTTGAGTAGAGGTAACGTCATCACTCTCCTCAATAATAGTAACATTTGCATCAATGATTTCACCTTCTTGATTGATATTATATTTAATATCATTAATTTCAAGAAGTTCTTGAACACTATAAGCACCCATTAATAAATCATCAGCAATTGCTCTAGCACCAAAAAACCAAGCTCTATGGTCAACCATAACTTGAAGATAAGCATTCCAAGCACTATCTTCACCAGGTTTATATTTACCACTTTGTATAGCTTCACTAACACTAAATGAACTAACTTCTTTTTGAACATAAGGTTTGCCATTAAACATTTTAACTCTTTCAAAAACATATTCAGTTTTATAATCAAAAGGAGTTAGTTTACCGTCAGAACTAGCACATACAATAGGAATAAAACCATTAGCTTTAGCTTCAGTAAATCGCTCTTTAGTAGGAGCATATATAGCTTTTTCATAATATGGATCTTCATCTCTAAGCCAATTAATAAAATCAGTAGGTTTAAGATGACTAACCCAAATATCACCAGCATTACCCGATGTATATTTATATACACCAACAAAATCAAGTGTTTTTGTCCACTTAATATTGTCTTGCCGTAAAAGTAATGCTTTAGCAATATGAACATCAATACCGGTTTTGCCTCTAATAACATGAACATGATTAACACCCATACTAAAACCAATACCTAGTTCTTGACAAGCCATATATACTCCAAGAGCTTCTTCGGGAGTATTAACACCAATATTTTTATTCTTAACAAAATCAGTAAAGAACTCCATTAGTTCCTTTCTATCTTTAATAACATTAAGACTAGCATCCGAATTAACATTATTGATTTTACTAAGTTTAACATTAGCGTTATTCCCTGTTACATCATGTAAAGAACTTTTGTTGTTTTCATTTTCCATAACAAATATATGTATTAAATTTATAACTACCAAAAAATATTATACTTTTTTTATAAGAAAATTATTAATAGTTGTTTCTTTACTATTTAATCTAGATTTAATATTAATATTATTAAACTCATTAATAATTTTTTTATCATTCATAACTAAATACAATACGTTATCTGTATTAAATAGTTTAAGCCTATTTTTAAGCTCAATATAAGACAAAGTTTTTAAAGATGTAATAATTAATATATCGGACTTATTAATCATTATATCTTTGCTTATTGCACCTGTAATAGCAAGTATTTTAATGATACCTGAATTAAACATTGTCGAAAATTCTTTGCTTAACGAAACATAACCAAATTCTTTAATCTTACCAACGTTATTACCAGATTTATATCTAACATAATCATTAGTATCAGTATCAAATAATGGTTGTTTTGCCATATCTACATGAAGAGAAGCAGCAATAGTATCTTCACTGTCATTAGTATTTTCAATAGCAGTAACTAATTTATCATTAACTTTACCATTTTTACTAATAACAATAATTTTTGCTTTAGGATTATTTTCATGTATAGTTTTGATAGTATCAACAATACTAGAATTATTAGATAATAAATCTTGTCGTATATGAAGTAACTCCATATATAATTTAGCACGTTCATAGATAGCATCAGGATTATATAAATCAAATATATCTTTAAACATTGGTAGAGATACATCCATATCTTTAGACCAACCTTTACTTTCAGCATATTGTTGTCTAAATTCAGCAGGACTTTGCACATCATTTCCACGAGCAGAAAACATAATACTATCGAAATCATCAAAAGTATCCATAATTTCATTCATAGTATTAGTAACCTTATCATATTTTTCTTTATCTTCACCTTTAAAATTAATTATAAGATGTTTATAAAGATTAGGTTTAACATTATAAGTTTTATTATTTTCAATCACATTATAAAATTTAGATATAACTTCAGGAATATCATCTGTTTCTTTACTAAATATAATAATATTTTCATTATGATTAGCAATAATATTTTCTAAAGTTACTTTAAATAGTAAATGAGGATTAATAATAATTACAATATCACTAAGAATTTGTTCAAACATATCAGGATGTTTAACCCTTATATGATTATATTTCTTATGAGTATTAAACCAATTAACAGACGTTTCATCTGTATAAAGCATAATAGATGTATTAATAGTATCAATAACAGTAAGATAATTAAGAAGTTCTATACCGTCTTTATACTTAACAATACCTTTTCTTTTATTATTACGCCATAGTTGTAATTTAATCATTTTAATAATTATTAAGTTTATTATGAGTATGAAAAGCATTTATAAACATCGGTTGCACCTCTTTCTCATTACGGGGGATCTAAACAGTAACATTACTTATATTATTAAGGTTATTGCTAGAACCCCTGTAATAAGGGAAGATATGCGAACGTTGCTTATAAATGTTTATTATCATCATTATCATTATTATTTAGAGCATCCCATATACTACCTGTATGATAAACATCAGCACGTTTTCTAGCATCTTTTCTAGTATTTTTAGTATAACCTGTTATAATACTATTAATATCTTTTTCAGCTTTTTTATAATAAAAAGTATAATCAATATTATATTCGCTAAGTGCAGGTTTATCATAAGTAGGATTAGGATTAATAGGTTTTTCAAAATAGTCATTAAATACCATTACATTATGTCCAGCATAAATACTAGAATAAGTATCTTCTTCAATATTATATTTCTTTAATAAACCACCACGTTTAGAAACATAAGCTCTAGTATTTTTTTGAAGTAAATCAATAGTTAATGCACCATTTTTAATATAATGTAATTCAAGTTGAAACTTTCTAGCAACGTTTTGAGTAAAACAAAAGTTATAAATATCAACTTCTTTACTAATAGTTTCACGAACAGGAATATTATGAACAAAATATTCTTCAATAGCTTTAGCTATGATAGGCATATTAAAACCTTTTTTAAGATCTTCACGAAATAGATATTGATTGAGAGAACCTTTACGTTTAATATCGTATTTAAAATTACCATGAGCATCGTTATAAGGAAAATCACCAATATTATGTTTTTTATTAATATTGTAATAAACTTTCTTAATAGTAATATAATTATTTACATCACGACGAACATATTTAGTATAATCAGTATATTCTCCGTCAATATTTATTTCTTTAATAAAATCTTCACAAATAGCATAATAATCTTTTTCTTGATGTTTATGTATTAAACATACTATTCCGTCAGTATTAGCACTAATAGTTTTAATACCTTTTTGAGATAAACGTTCAATCAGCATTAAAAGTATTAATTGACCATTAATAGTAACCGCAAGTGTAGCTTTAGTATCATATAGCCATCCATACTCGAAATTAAACTTACCGAACAGTCCACTGTTAATACTTATCTTAAGTGATTTAGCAGTAATCATATCACCTCTTGCTTTAGCATCAAGTCTATCTTTTACAAGCACTTTGCAAGTAGTAACAAAAGCATCTTTGTCAAGATGTTTAGGAGATATTTTATTAGTAATTGTAATATTAGGATAATATGAACTAAAATCAAAATCTCTTATACTTAATTCTTCATTACTTTCAAATATTCCAGGTTTATCTTTACTATGTAAACCACCAGATTTAATATCATAAGTAGTTCCATCATGTTCAAACTTATATTTAATTTCTTGTGTAGATGAAACAACTTTACTAGCAAGTTCTTCTTTAAAATCATTAAACTTCTTAGTATTAAATTTAACAACAGGACTAATAATATTAGCTATTTTAATTCTAGTTCTATAAGTTTTAAGATTTTTAATATCTCTCCAATTAACATCAGCAATTTCACAATAATATTTAGAAGTAAATTTATCAGCAAGTTTACTATCACTAGCAGTTAGAACATAAATACCATATTTAGCATTAATATTAAATCTTAGTTTAATATCATCAAGTAGAAAAAAGAATAAATCAGAAGTTACTTGAACATCATTAAGATTATAATCAATAATATCATCAATATAATCTTTAATTACATAACGTTCCCAATCATTGAGAAGATTAAGTGGCATATCAGGATTATAATAACATCTATCTTTATCATTAACAGAAGGCATTTTATAATCTTTAACACGATGCCATTTAATATTAATACTAGTTTGTTTAAGACTTTTAAATATTTTATCAAGTCCAGGTATTCGTTGAAGATCAATACTATTAAATAAAGGTCTATAATAAGCTATTTCTTTATATCTAAAATCATTTTTAAGAATATCATAATCACTATTAACAAGTTTATCACTAAAATCATTAATTTTTTTACAAACATCTTTAACATTTTTAAATTTATAAATGTTAATAAGAATGAATTTAAGTATCATATCATCATAAGCAACAGAATTAAAACCTGCAAGATAAATATTACGATTAATAAAAGTAATAAGTTTTAATAAATCATTACGTTCATAATCATCAACCGCAGAAATAACAAATGTTTCATGAGGAACAGAATTAATAGCTTTAATCTTTTCAGTTTCACTAACGATAAGATTACCTTTATTATTAGTAATAGATTTACGCATAGGTATATATTCATCCATATCTATAAATATTACCGAAAAGAAGTTTTTAAAAGTTTCAATATCATAAGTATATATTTTCATAGTATTTTATTTAACAGATGAATATTTATTTAATAGATAAAGTTTAAACTTAATAAAATTATCATTATCATATTCAATTTGTTGATAATAATCAGCATTCTTTATTTCATCATAATCAAATAATAATTTTTCAAATCTTGAGTAATCACTAGCTGAAATATAAGGAATAAGTTTAGTAATACGTTTATTAAGTTCAACTTCATCTATTAAATCTATTATTAAATCAATCTTGATGGTTTTCATCAATAAGAGGCTTAGCAAAGTTCCAACTAACAGTAGCAACATTATTGTTAAAATCAGGATAAATTATTTGTTTGTCATCACCTACAATACAAACACATTTATCATTACTTTTATTAAAACCTACAAAAATTCTTTCATGCCATTTATGATCAAGGCTATCTCTAACTAAAATATGATCACCAGGTTTAGGATCAAATACCGTTTCATTGTTATTAACAGATTTGTCATCATTAACAATTTTACGTTTATTTTCAATACGTTTAGCATACTTCCAAGCAAACTTACGAATAATATTTCGTTCAGGCATGGTAATTAAAGTATTAAAACTACTTTTACTAAAAGTATATACTTTATTATCATCAGAATTAATAAAAATTCTTTCTTTCCAATCAATTTGATCATCACTAACAAGTATTGTTTCACCAAATTTAAAATTATAAACTTCGGGTTTAATGCGATATTTACAATTATAATAAAAAGCAGGTGCATCTATATCGCTCCAAGTATTATTACTATTAACATAATATTGAACAATTTTACCATTAAGCCCCTCTTCAAATATTTTTTTGTGTTTTTTAATTCCTTTTCTATCCATAGTTATAAGTTTTTAATTATACATTATTTTATACAGTTCGTAATCTTCTACCATAATTATTGCACGTGCTAAATCACGTTTATCAATATCTTTAATTTTAGTAGTAGAAGTAATATGAAGTTTATTACATACTATCTTAATATATTGATTAGTATTGTTTTCAAATGCAGGTGCATAAACATGAATAAACTCATATAAAGACGCATTAGGTTTAAGATGACTACTTTGACCAGATTGTTTAATATAAATATCATGTAGTAGTGCATCATAACCTTCTTTTAGGGTTGCAAATCTTCTGAAATGTGGATTATTAATTCCACGAAGATTACCAGGATTATTATTTCTAGCAGCAAGAGTTTTGCAATAATCATTTTTATTAAAATTTATAGGTTTAGCTTTAGCATATACATTTACAGTCCAATTATCAATAGAATTTTGAGCCATAAATGAATTTAGAATTAGAACACTAACAATTAGTATTTTTTTCATAATAAAGTTTATTGATTAACAATGACTATTAATAATAGTTTCGATACATAGTTTAATGTCATTAATCTCATCAGATTGTTTCGGACAAAGTTAAGAATGACTGCTACTATATTAAGCAGCAGTCATTTTATTTGTATCTGCATTATATTATATATTATTTATTATATCTTTATAATGCTTTATTAGGCGGAGCACGAGGGCGATGTGATATTATAAGATTACCGATAATCTTAATATCAAATTGACAAATATGACTAAAAGTATTATTATCAGTATTATCAACATAATCATCCTCATCTTCATAAAGTTCACTATAATCACAATAATCAACTTTATATTCATAATATATATCAGTAGGATAATCGCTAAGCATAACAACAATTATTTATACATGATAAGGATTAATATATTTTTGATAAACTTCTTTAATTCTTTTAAAATCATTTTCCTTAGTTTTATCAAAAAATGCTCTAACAGGATTATTACCATGATAAATAATATATTTACCAATAGAAGTAATATCACCAATTCTATTATAATATCCATTAGTAAGATAAATACTAGAAAAATTACCTAATGCCACAATCATTTTAAGATTAGTCATTTGTCCTAATACAAGATGTTGATTAGAACAATTATGAATATTAATTTCTAAATCTTTATAATATGTAGCAGTTTCTCTATCACCAATAGGACATTTAATAAGATATGTAAAATAAGCATTATCTTTATTAAAACCTATATCGTTAAGACGTTCAAAAAACTTATTCCAGCCTACTGTGCTAAATGGAGTTCCATGTTTGCTTTCAGCATTACTAGGATATTGAGCAAGAAATGCTATATCAGCATCTATATTACCTATATCACTAATAGATTTAATCCTATTAAGATGTAAATCACAAGCCATACAATTATTTAGTTCTTTATTCATGATATATTTCTAATAAATGATTAATAATAAAATCTTTTACAGCAGTAGCACCTAAAGCATTACTTTGTAAAATACTTCTTACAATATCATGATGACTATGAAACTTATGATATATATCCTCAATTTTAATAGTAGATTGAAGTTCACCACTAGTATCATCAATTATAACTATTTCACTAGTTAATTCATTACGTTTCCAAGCCATTTCAAAGATAGTATTTGTAGTCTTAATAGAAAGTTCAGTATCAATAACTCCATTATTTGATATAGGATATAATACTAATTCAACAGGAATTATACTATCAATAGGAAGTTTAATATCATAATTACTATTAGGATTTTTACCAACAAAAATACTATCTCCAACAATTTCGTCAATATGTAATAGATTATTAATTGTCGGCTTAGTATTTCTAATAATAATCCAATTAGTAGTATTAAGATTAATATTATTATCATCTATTACTATTTTAAACAGTTTCCTCATAATCAATTATTTTATAAATTAAAACATTAGTATAATTACAAATGGCATCAAATTCATTAATAAAATTATGAATATTACCACTAAACAAACGTTTAATCTTAGTAGCTTCCTTAACCATTTCATCAAACATGTTTTGCATTAATTCATTATTAAGAATATCATCAATTGTTTGTAAATTATACGTTATATCAACAGATACTTTATATATAAGACTAATAACAAAATTTTCATTAATAGCATTATATATAAAAGTAGCATATACTTTCATTTGATAAATAACATCATTATCCATATATTCAAAGTCATCAATAGTTAGACCAGGTAATAATAAATATTTTTTATCATTTTCAACATATATTGCATCATCTGTTATGTGAGTATCAAGTATTGTTTTCATAACATTACAAATAAATTATAGCAGAATGGCTAGCTCTACTAATAGCAACATAAACAAGTCGATTAACAAAATGAATATTATTACTAGGAGTATTACCATTAGCATAAATCATATTACGTAAATTAATAAATACATTATCATAAGTAGAACCTTGACTCTTATGAGCGGTAATACTCCAAGCATAATCAAGATCTTTCTCAAAATGATTATTAGTTGGATTTAGTTCTGTATTCTTAGGAATATCCACAAGCAAAAGATTTCTGTTCTTAAAAGCGAAGTATGATTTCCAAGAACTAATAGCTTTACTACCTCTATATCTTTTAGCATCATTAATATAATCATTAGCAATAGTAATAAATATTTTTAGATTTTTTATATCACTATGATCAACAATAAATAGTGGAGGAGTAATACTACCATCAAATATAGAACGAAGTTGAACATTAAATCCTTCAATATTATGTCGATTACGATAACGGACAATATTATGAACAATATAATCTTCACTGTTTACAATCTTAGGTTCATTAAATTCATTGACAATTGTATTATTAGCCATGAGAACATCATCTTCATGAATTACATCTTTAACTACACCAAAAATAGCTTGTCTAATATTAGCGTTACTATGATTAACATTTTGTCTAGTATAAGCAATATATTTAACAAAGTCTATATTTTTAGTAAGTTTTTCATTAGTAAATCCACGTGTGATTAAATCACTAAAAAAATTAAGATTGTTAGTAAATATATAACCACCCAAGTTAGTAAGATTATTAGGATGTTGGTTAAGATATTTAATATAATCGTAATTACCTTTTTTAACACTACGTCGAAGTATTTGTAATAGTTTAGTTAAAGGATTTTCAGTATCCTGTCTTACAATTTCAGTAAGAACATTATTAACATTGCGTAATGCAATAGAAGTTCTATT
>Ga0256845_1000181_pt1 | contig 58582 bp, 51 predicted proteins | sample RiftiametaG_FD_189101 | JGI IMG/M metagenome (GOLD analysis project Ga0256845, IMG submission 189101) | Tube worm associated microbial communities from hydrothermal vent at the East Pacific Rise, Pacific Ocean - Riftia | ecosystem: Host-associated > Annelida > Integument > Unclassified ...
AAGAAACAAAATATTCGGAAAAAGAGCTTGAAACAGCAATTATTGACAACTTAGGTGACTTCTTATTGGAACTTGGTAAAGGATTTACCTTTGTAGCTCGTCAAAAACGTATTTCATCAGGTTCAGACCATTTTTATATTGACTTGGTATTCTACAACCGTTTACTTCGTTCTTTTGTAATCATTGACTTAAAAATAGGAAAATTAAAACATCAAGACATTGGACAAATGCAGATGTATGTCAATTACTATGATAGAGAAGTGAAAACAGAATCAGAAAACCCAACTATTGGTATAATTTTATGCAAAGAGAAAGATGATTTTGTAATTGAATACACATTACCTGAAGACAATAAGCAGATATTCGCAAATGAATATAAACTGTATTTACCTAACAAGAAAGAACTACAAAAATTATTAAATCATTATTTATAAAAAGAACTTACACGCTCTATTGCAAAAATAACGAAATGGCAACAATGGCTAAATTGCATTTTGGTTATGTCGTAAACTAAAGTTCTTGTGCAACCAAGCTAAACCGCCAAAACTTTGTTTTGATGTTTTAATAGGAGAAAAAATTAAAACACAAAGCCAAAGCTTTGCCTAAATCCTTAAACGAAAATAGGTACTTTTAAATCGCCCTACAAAAACATAGCGTTGGCGTTGGCTACCAAACCAAGTCAAAATCTCCCACAGTATTGAAAACCATCTTCGCTGTGTCCGATAGTCATCGCAGCGAATTCAGATTGCGTACCTTTTCAAAGCACATTATTTTCTTCGTTCCCCTTCGTAGCTTTTGCTGTCGCAAAACGTGCTCAGGGTGCAACTCAAAAAAAACGTGCTTTTCAAGACTTTATGAAGTTATTACCTCTATACTAATCAAAATAACCTTTTTGCCACAAAGCTGCAATATCCATTGTAATGGCTACTGAATAATGAATGGCAACTCCTAACCAAACGGAACGACTTTTTAAACTTAAAGCGCCTAAAATAATTCCGGCAAAAATGGCCCCTATGGTTTCGGGCATAGGTTTCTGAAAATGTATCATCATGTAAGGAATCATCATTACCCAAATGGAATAAAAACCAAATCGCTTTTTTATACCGTGTAACATAAAGCCTCTAAAAAAGAACTCCAAAGCAAAAAATTGAGAAAGGTACATCATTTGCCAAATGATAAAATTTGGCCATAAACTTTCTCCTATTGGGTTGTAAAAAGGGTATTTATGTTGAAAGCTTGAGGTAGTAGAAACGAACAAAATTAAAGGAACCATAAAGAGAAAAAATACAACGTATATTTTATAACTCTTAAAAATTCCTTTTGGAGATAAACCATAATCACTCAACTTATCTTTAAAAATTAATTTTATGATAAATAATGGGATAATTAAATAAAACGTAAGCAATACCGAAACCCAGTATGCCAATCCAAACAATCTATCATTAGGAAAATAGTTTTGTAAAGAAATTATTGAGTCTGCTACTCCTGTTAAATGGAGACTTCTTAAGCCTGAAATTAAAAAGTTAAAATCTCCTAAATATTGAATGAATAACAAAGAGAATGCAACAACAAACAATATTCCCATCACCTTTTTATCCAATTTAGGACTAATGGTTTTGGCTGCCTCTACTTCATGGTAGGTAGTTACAAATATGGTATTCCAAATGGTTTTTAGCATCAATTTTGTTTGTTGTCATTCTGAACGATGATTTATTCAAGAATTTCTTGATAATAAATCGAAGTGATGAATCTATTTATTTTGGCATTTCGTCTCCGCTCAATGGACAAAATAAAATTAACTTGTATGATCAATAGTGATTTTCCAATTGTCGTTTATTTTTTTCCAATACAGGGTAAAATAACCATTAGGGTTGTCTTCTTTTCTAATCAGGCTCCACTTACCAAGCATATAAGCTGTATTTTCATTTACCTCTAACTTTATAACTTCAAATTCTAGTTTACCCATTGCTGCTTTATCAGGGTACGATTTTTTGTAATTATCTAAAGTGGTTTGCCATCCATATTGAATGCCATTTTTACCCACAAACATTAACGAGTCCGATTGCCAATAACCTTGCATAAAAGCATCAATATCACCATCGCTCCATGCTTTTTCTTGCATATCCATTACTGCTAAAATTTCTTTTTGTGATGATGGATTTTTACTGCAAGATGTCATAATAAGAAGTAATATTGGAATAATTAGTTGTTTCATTTTTATTATTTTTTTGTCATTCAGAACGTTTATATCATTTTATTTTATGCATTTCGACTACGCTCAATGAGCAAATAAAATTTAAATCGTCCATTGGTCGTGCACAATGGCAATAAGGTAAAATTGCTTATCCATTTTTTGAAAGACCAAACGTAAAGTTTGCCAATCCATTCCTTCATATTTTTTATCAAAACCTGAAAAATAGTATTCTACAAAATGAGCATCAGGATACACTTCTTTTAAATTATTTAAAGAATTTCCTGAAGCTAAAAACTGATTATAAGCTATTTGAGGAGCATTGGCATAATCTGCATTGTAAATAAACTTACTATAATATTCATCAAAAGTTAACTCAATAGGTTCTCCACTTCCATCGTAAAATCCAAAAATATGTAGTTGATCACTTTCTAAAAGTTCTAAATAAGCTTCCTTATTTACTACATAAGAATCTTCTCCAACATAAGCGTATGGAGAAAATAGCAATGCACTTTGAGGGTTGATGTATTCTGCTAACTCCTTTAGTTTTTTATCTTTAAGAAGTAGAATTATTTTAGCAGATAATTCTTTAACCAATACACTATCTTCTATTAAATTATCAGGTCTTGCTGCTACTTTTTTAGCATCTATGGTTCTTGCTTTTTCAACAACCGTTTCCGCATTTTCTATTTCTGTTGTTTCGCAAGAAAACAACAGAAAAGTAACAGCTATAAGTATTAAATATCTCATAAAAAATCTTGCGTTGATAAACCTTCAGAAAATTCTTTAACAAATTGTATGCTATTTGCCATTAAGGGGTGCATCTCTACATCATCTGTAACAAAAGGAACTGTTTTACGATATTCTGCCACAAAATCAGTAATCATTACCGAAGATTTTAACGGTTTTCTAAATTCTAATCCTTGAGCAGCATTCAACAGCTCCACTCCCATTATTTTTTCTAAATTATCTATCATGCGGTAAACTTTAGTTGCAGCATTTGCGCCCATACTCACATGATCTTCTTGTCCGTTAGATGAATCAATAGTATCTACCGAGCAAGGTGTTGCCAATTGTTTGTTTTGACTTACCACAGATGCCTGAGCATATTGAGGAATCATAAAACCACTGTTTAAACCAGGATTAGCTACCAAAAATGCAGGCAAACCTCTTTCTCCTCCAATTAATTTATAGGTTCTTCTTTCAGAAATACTCCCTAACTCAGCAATTGCTATTCCTAAAAAATCTAAGGTTATTGCCAATGGTTGACCATGAAAGTTTCCTGCAGAAATTACCTCATCCTCATCAGGAAAAATAGTTGGATTATCCGTTACCGAATTAATTTCTGTTTCAAACGTTTTTTGAATGTGAGCAATGGCATCTTTACTTGCTCCGTGAACTTGTGGTGAACATCTAAACGAATAAGGATCTTGAACATGTGCTTTTTCTTGCACAATAATTTCACTTCCTTCTAATGCCTTTTTAATGTTTTTTGCTGTGATAAATTGTCCGTTATGCGGGCGAACTTTATGCACTAAATCGTTAAATGGAGAAATTCTTCCATCATAAGCATCTATAGAAAGTGCTGTAATTAAATCTGTTAACGTGCTTAGTTTTTTAGCTCTTAATAAAGAGTGGATACCATAAGCACTCATAAACTGTGTACCGTTTAGCAAAGCCAACCCTTCTTTAGATTGCAAATCGATTGGATCCCAACCCATTTTTTTATTGATGGCTGCTCCCGATAATATTTCTCCTTGATAATTTACTTTTCCTAAACCTAAAAGTGGTAAAGAAAGATGCGCTAATGGTGCTAAATCTCCTGACGCACCCAATGAACCTTGCTCGTAAATTACAGGTAAAACATCATTGTTATAAAAATCTATTAAACGTTGTATGGTAATTAACTGAACACCTGAATGTCCGTAGCTCAATCCTTGAATTTTTAGCAACAACATTAATTTTACTACATCTTGTGGCACTTCTGCTCCCATACCACAAGCATGAGACATTACTAAATTTCGTTGTAATTTACCTAAATCTTCATCAGATATTTCTGTATTACACAATGACCCAAAACCGGTGTTAATCCCGTAAATTGGTTTATCATGACGCTCTAATTTACTATCTAAATAGGCTCTACATTTTACTACCAATTCGGTAGCTTCTTCGGATAATTTAAGTGTTTGCTGGTTAGAAATAATTGAGTTAATTGTTTCTAAGGTTAACCAGTTTTTGTTAATGCTGTGTATTGTTTCCATTTTCATTCTTTTAAGCATTGTAGGAACGAATCAATTTATCAATTGTCTGCCCTTCGATAAACTCAGGGTGACAATCAATTCACAATGGCAATTTATAATTGTTATTTCATTTTTTTTCTACTCTTTTTTTGATGCGTCATTGCGAATTTTAAACTTGTTCATTGAGCGTAGCCGAAATGTCAAGTTTAACATGAAGCAATCTTCTCTTTATTTTAATATCATATAATTTAAACCTTAGATTCTTCACTGCAATTTGTTTTACCCTTCGATAAACTCAGGATGACAAATTATTGTTCAGAATGACAAGGTTACTTATTTATCATTTCTATTAACTCTTCTATGGTTAAACTTTCTTGGTTTCCAGTTTCCATATTTTTAACGGTTAATTTTCCTGATTCCATTTCGTTACTTCCTACCAATACCACATATTTAATGCTTTTATTGTTGGCAAAAGTCATTTGTTTTTTCATTTTAGCTGCTGCTGGATACAACTCTGCATTGATATCTGCATCACGCAATTGAAACAACAATGGCAAGCAATAATCTTGTTCTTGCTCTCCAAAGTTAATAAACAATACTTGTGTAGAATCTCCTTTAAATTCAGGATATAAATTATTGTCTAACAATACATCATAAATACGATCTGCACCAAAAGAAATACCTACTCCCGAAACATCTTTTAAACCGAATTTACCCGTTAAATCATCATATCTACCACCACCAGTAATACTCGGAAAGTCATCTACCTTTACTTCTATAATGGTTCCGGTATAATAACCTAAACCACGAGCAAGGGTTACATCTAAAAATAAATTAGCTGTTTTAACACCTAGTTTATTTAGGTTTGAAAAAACAAATTCTAACTCTTCAATTCCTTTTTTTCCTGTTGTTGAATTTTGAAGAAACTCTTTTAAAAATGCCATTTTATCAGCAACACTTCCAGTTAACTCAAACAAGGGTTTTAATTTTATGATAGAAGCTTCATTAATCCCTTTCGTTTTAAGTTCTTCTAATACTTTTTCAACACCTATTTTATCTAACTTATCAATAGCTACTGTTAAATCTATCAGTTTATCAGCTGCATCAATTTCTTCAGCAATTCCGGCTAATATTTTTCTGTTATTTATCGAAACGGTATAGTTCAATTTCCCTTGAAACAACTCCGTAAATACATCATCAATAATTTTGATTAAATCTACTTCGTTTAATAAAGAGTCTGAACCAATAATATCAGCATCGCATTGGTAAAACTCGCGATAACGCCCTTTTTGTGGTCTATCTGCTCTCCAAACGGGTTGTATCTGAAATCTCCTAAAAGGAAAAGTAATGTCGTTTTGATTTTGAACTACGTAACGTGCAAATGGAACGGTTAAATCGTAGTGCAATGCTTTTTCAGCTATGCTTTTTATGATGAGTGATGAATTCTTATCCGACAAAGCTTTTTCATCTGCTTTTTTTAAATAATCTCCACTATTTAAAATCTTAAAAATGAGTTTATCACTCTCCTCTCCTCCTGTACCAACAAGTGTACTTAGGTTTTCCATTGCTGGAGTTTCAATTTGTTGAAATCCATATTTTTTATACACTTTGGTAATCGTATCAAAAATATAATTTCTTCTCGCCATTTGTATTGGAGAAAAATCTCTTGTCCCTTTCGGTATGCTTGGTTTGCTCATTCGTCTAATTTATGGTTGCTAAATTAATTAATTCTAATCTTAATGAAGATTGGTATATGAAATTATCTTAATTTTAATTTATGGATTTAAAAGGTGCAAAAAAATACATCTTAACACGCTTAGAAAATGAACTGGCTGATAATTTATATTATCACGGAATTCATCATACCATTGATGTTTACGAAGCATCGATAAAACTTGCCGAACAAGAAAAAATTGCTAGCGAAGAAAAAACAATAATCCAAACTGCAGCACTATTTCATGATGCTGGTTTTATAAAGCAATACGAAAATAACGAAGTATTAGCCGTACAGCTCATAAAGGATGTTTTACCAAAATTCAATTACAATACTCATCAAATCAACACTATTGGTAATATTATTTTAACAACGAGAGTTAAAGCAAGACCATCAACATTATTAGAAAAAATAATGTGCGATGCTGATTATGATTACTTAGGTAGAGAAGATGTTAAAAAAATTGCCACCTCTTTATATCATGAATTACAAGAGTATGCTTCTCCTTTTAGCATAGAAGAATGGAATGTGTTGCAAATAAAATTCTTAAATAAACACGAATATTTTACTAAAACAGCAATAGAATTAAGACGAGAAAACAAATGGAATTATATTAGATACTTAAAAGACTTAAAGTAAAAAGCATTTACTTCTAAGCTTTTACATTCTCAAAAAATCCATTATCCAACCTCCAATTAAAAGTATCTTCTATTTTACCTCTTCTATTTCGATATAAAAATTAGGATCAACAATAAAATCACTTTTATTTTTTTGAGTTTTCCATTTTGCCGTTGGTGTTAGCCAAAAAGTTTTTCCGTCAGCATTACACTTCAACGCCATTTCAAATCCTTCTACCACATTTACATAACGGTAAGTTAATTGATTTCCATTCTTTTTCCATTCTAATTTTGGAATTTTTATGGTTCTTAGGTATTGATTAAAAAATGGGGCTAAATCTTTTTTAGATTGACTAGAAATGTAATTTTCTATTTGCTGAGTGCTTACTGTTTGATGGTGAAATTCTTTATTTAATCCTGTTAAAATAGAACGCCACAATTTATCATCATCAATCCACTGTCTTAATGTATGTAACATTGAAGCGCCTTTGTAATACATATCTGCCGAACCTGTTTGATGCACATTATAAACTCCTATAATTGGTTTATCGTTCATAATATTTTTTCTAATTCCTTGCGCATATTCGTTACACGCTTTAGTGCCAAAGTGATAATCTACAAAAAGATTTTCAGCATAAGATGTGAAGCTCTCATGTATCCACATGTCTGCCACATCTTTATGCGTAATATTATTGGCAAACCATTCATGACCAGATTCATGTACAATAATAAAATCGAATTTTAAGCCCCACCCCGAGCCACTAACATCATTACCATTATAACCATTTTTAAAACCATTACCATAAGTTACCGAGCTTTGATGCTCCATTCCAGCATAAGGAACTTCTACCAACTTATACCCATCTTGGTAAAATGGATATGGTCCGAACCAATATTCGAAAGCTTTAAGCATTCTTGGCACTTCTTTAAACTGCTTTTTGGCTATTTCTAAATTCTTTTTTAGCACATAATAATCGCATGTTAACTCTCCATTTAGTCCATTATAAACTTCAGAAAAATGCGCATAATCGGCAATATTCATATTTACCCCATAATTGTTGATCGGATTACTCACCGACCAATTATAAGTAGTTGTTTTATCTTTATTTTCAATAACACTTCTTAACTTCCCATTAGATACATCCATTAAATGGTTGGGAACAGTAATGCTAATTAACATACTATCGGGCTCATCGTAAGCATGATCTTTATTGGGCCACCATAAACTTGCACCATCACCTTGGCAGGTGGTAACTACCCATGGGTTTCCATTTCCATCTTCTTTCCAAGTTAGCCCTCCACTCCATGGTGGATTTTTACTTTCTTGTGGTTTGCCTTCATAAAAAACAGTTAGTTGATTGATATCACCAACAATTTGCTCGTCTTGTAACGTTATAAAATAAGAGTAGCCTTTTTTGATGATTTTTAATTTTATATTATTTTGAATTACTTCAGTAATTTTTAACGGGCTTTGTAATTCTATTTGTAATACTTGCCGCCCTTTTAAAACTTGGTATTGAATTAAATTACTGCCCGAAATTGTTTGTTGATCAATATTTACCTTCACGCTTAAATGATAGTAGGTTAAATCCCACCAAGCTCTTTGTTCTGTTACTGTTCCTCGTAAAGTATCTTGCAGTGTGTACTTCTCTTTTTGAGCCGTAACAGTGAAACTTGCTAATATAATAATTGTGAAAATATACCTTTTTAATCGCTTCATAATTCAATTGTTTGCTTAGCAAATATAAGGATTAGGTGGTAAGATTATCTAAAACAAGACTCGCAGATTAATTTTCAATTTTATTTCGATTTAAATATAACAATTAATCAAATTAATATTTTATATTTGCAGCAAATTGAGGCTCTGTAGCACAACTGGATAATGCACCTCGTTACGGCCGAGGAGATTTGGGGTTCGAATCCCTACAGAGTCACAAAAAAAAGCCTACTCATTGAGTAGGCTTTTTTTATAGCTCTATTTGAAATCCGCAATCAAAATGCTTTTTAGGACATTGTTTTTTGCCATGTAAACCACACGGGCGGCAATCTAGTTGTTTTTTTACTTCTTTAATCGTTGAGTTGTCTGATAAAGGACCAAACCCAAACGAAGGTATTGTTGAGCAAAAATAAGCAGTAACAGGTGCATTCATTGCTGATGCAATATGCAATGGAGCTGAATCGTTTACATGATTCATTTTAGCATTTTGCATTAAAGCAGCAGATTCTAAAAAAGATAACTTCCCTGCTAAATTGACAACATTTTTTCTTTTTGCTAGTTGTTTAATCTCCTCACAAGCACCAGCATCATCTGGTCCTCCCAACAAATAAACCACTTGCTGATCGTTTGTTTTATTAATTAGCTTAGCCCATTGCTCTTTTGGCAATTGTTTGGTAAACCAAACAGAAGTTGGTGCCATACAAACATAATCTTGTTTTTTATAAGCCAATACCTTCTCGTAATCTTGATTGGATGGATACAACTTTGGATTAACAGCTTTGTTATCTGTTAAATGAGTAATCAGTTGTTGGTTGCGCTCTACCTCATGGGTTCCATCACCAATATTATGTTCAAACTTTTTAGTAAAACAAAACGACAATGGATTTTTTTTAAAACCAACAGTAGTTTTTGCTCCAGAAAAAGCCGTTATCAAACCACTAGAAGCAAAACGCTGTAAATTAATTAGCAAATCGTATTTCGTTTTCTTAATACTTTTTGTAATTGATTTTAGGTTATCGTACTTCTTATTTTTTTTATCCCAAATAATTAAATCTTTAACTATCGGGTGATTTTTTAACAAGCCTTCATTGCCTTTTCTTAACAAAAAATCAATCTTCGCCTCAGGATAAAACTGATGCAATTTTTCTATTAGAGATGTTGCTAAAATAACATCTCCAATAAAAGCGGTTTGTATGATTAGTATTTTTTTCAAATTAATATATCAAATTTCACAAAAAATAAGATTGCTTCGTTTCTCGCAATAACGTATTTACTAAACAGCTACATCATATTCTCTTAATGCATCATTTAAAGATGTTTTAAGATCAGTACTTGCTTTTCTTTTTCCAATAATAAGCGCACAAGGAACATTGTAACTTCCTGCACTAAATTTTTTGGTGTAAGAACCTGGAATTACCACAGAACGTTCAGGAACTTCCCCTTTATATTCTACTGGTTTATCACCACTTACATCAATAATTTTGGTAGATTTTGTTAGCACTACATTAGCACCTAATACAGCTTCTTTTCTAACTCTTATTCCTTCTACAACAATACATCTAGAACCAATAAAACATCCATCTTCAATTACTACAGGTGCAGCTTGTAATGGTTCTAAAACACCACCAATACCAACACCACCACTTAAATGAACATTTTTACCAATTTGCGCACAAGAACCAACTGTTGCCCAAGTATCAACCATTGTTCCGGCATCTACATAAGCTCCAATATTTACGTAAGAAGGCATCATAATAACACCTTTTGATAAATATGCTCCATATCTTGCTACAGCATTTGGTACCACTCTAACACCTAATTCTGCATAGTTGGTTTTTAATTTCATCTTGTCGTGAAACTCAAAAATACCTACTTCAATAGTTGTCATTTTTTGAATAGGAAAATATAAAACAACAGCTTTTTTCACCCACTCATTCACCTTCCAATCATCTCCATCTGGCTCTGCAACTCTTAACTTCCCCTTATCTAATAATTCTATTACTTCTCTAATTGTTCTTTGAGTATCAGCATTTTTCAATAAAGATCTATCGTCCCAAGCTTTTTCTATTTCAACTTTTAATTGTTCCATTCTTAACAAATTTTTATTTTATTCTACTACGAAATTATTAAATTTTCGAGTATTGCAGTACTTCCTTCCCAAGTATAATTCTGATTAACAAATTGATATCCATTTTCTGCTAATGAGTCATGCTTTTTATCAAGCAACTCAACCACAAAACGGGCATAATCAGTTGGTTTGTTTCCTATTAATATATTTTTTTGATGTGTTGCTCCTAAAGCGTTATTAGCCAAAGGAGAAGTAATACAAGGCAGTTTCATTGCCATGGCTTCTAATAATTTATTTTGTAATCCAGTACCAATTTGCATGGGTGCAATAAATATTTTTGATTGCGCATAATAATCCGATACATCATCTACCCAACCTGTTACAATAACATTTGCTGATTTTAATTTCAATACCTTTTTATCAGGTTCAGCTCCAACAATTACTAATTTAATGTTAGGATCATTTTTCCAAATTAAAGGCATTATCTCATTAACCAAATATTCTGCACTATCAACATTAGGCGGATACCCCATGTTACCTGTAAATATTAAATCATACTTTTTAGGTAAATCTTTAGCTTTAAACATATTGTAATCAACCCCATTGGGCACAATAACAATATCATCATTTTTAACATTTACAATTAAATCTCTATCTTGTTTTGATATGATGGTAAGGTGATCAAAATCATTACAAATATGGTGCTCGTACCTTTTTAAACGAGTAGTTTCTAACGCTAAAAATCTTTTTAAATAAAATGGAGCATCATCAACCCTACGTTCCATACCTCTAGCCAAAGCATCCATAAAATCTAAGGTCTTTTTTATTGGAGCGTTACGCACATATTCTGTTACTCGTACCAGCTGACAATAAATATGATCAGGCTGATGTTGTTTAATTAAGTTATCAATTTTTATTTGAGCAGATTTGTTGTAAAAATAAGCCACCTGCAACGAATCATCAGAAAATAATAATGTTTTAAAAAGATTGATGATAATTTTCCATTTGGACAAACGAATTACCTCCACATCAGTACAAAACTCTTGTAATTTTTCAATCGATTTTTTAGCAACTTTTTCATCACTTAAAGCACATAAAATAATTTCATGCTTTTTAGCCAATTCTTTTAGCTGATGATAAGCACGTAGCTTATCACCTTTTTCTAAAGGGTAAGGAAAACGAGAAAGAAGTACAAATATTTTCATCTATAAACTCTTAAAAAACGTTACCAAATTATTTACAATAACTTTATTATCATAATAAAGCGCAATTCTTTTAGTTGCCTCTTCTCCTATAGTTTTAATTTCTTTAGGATTTGATTTGCACCAAGCAATCATTTCTATAAATTCAGCAGCTGTATTGGCTATCAAAATATCTTTTTTATGTTCACATGTTATCCCTTCTGCAGCAAGTGATGTAGCAATTACCACTTTACCTAAAGCCATGGCTTCAACAATTTTAATCCGCATTCCACTTCCCGAAAAAAGAGGGACAACCATAATCTGGTGCGCATTCATAAAGTCAGTTGCACTTTCTACTTCTCCTGCAACAATTAAATTTTGCTGTTGGTAATTTAAAAATTCTGCCGATATATTTTTTCCTGCCAAATAAAAAGGGATATCCACTTTATTCAACACCTCTTTTAAAAACCATTTAACAGCTTCAATATTGGGCATCCAATCCATACTCCCAATATAAAACAACGTATTTTTATCGCTTTCGCTAGAAATTTTATACGTTGAAATATCAATACCAAAAGGAGTAGTTTTCATAGGTACAGCAACACCTAGCGTTTTAAGTTTTTGCAAATCATTTTCAGTTATTGTTGCAATTCCATCTACTTTATTTAACATCAACAACTCATACTTTTTTAAGCGTTTTGCCAATAATGTTAAGTAACCTTTTTTTAAGCTATTTTTTTCTGATGCTGCATTTTGCTCCCAAATTTTATACTCAATATTATGAGCCCGATAAACAATTTTAGCATTAGAAAACTTTTTGATTACATCATAATAAGGCATCACAAAAAGACCTTCTAATAAAATCACATCATATTGTTGTTGAAACAACTTGCTTTTTATTAATGCTTGAAATTCAGCACTATAAAAGCGTGTTATGTTGTATGATTTTGTAGAGAAAAGATTTAATACTGCATCTTTAATTTTTATTGAAGTATCGATAAAAGCACTATCAATTTTTGTGTTTCTGATATAATCTTCAGAGAACGTTTCTCTTTTAAATGGATGTTTTACTGTTGCTATTGTTAATATATTAACTTCTACATCATTACCTAACAAGCCTTTTGTAATATTATCCATCGCTTTACATCCACCATCAATTGCAGGTAGAGGTGGCTTTGAACATATTTGTAAAACTCTCATAATGCTTTTCTTATTACTTTTTCTTGAAAATTTTCTTGAAAAAATTCAAATACGAATCTACATTAAACATGGTTGAATCTGTTGTTGCTTTATAAGTAAAGAAAATACCCAAAGGCAACAAAACAGCAATAGACATCCACATCCCTATATATGGAGCAAATACTAATTCTTTAGCCATTTTTTCTCCTGTAATGCTTAATACCCAAAATATTAAAAAGAAAATTACAGAAATAACAACAGGCATTCCTAACCCTCCTTTTTTAACAATTGCCCCCAAAGGTGCACCAATAAAAAACATAACAATACATGCCAAAGAAAACGAAAACTTACGGTGTTTTTCTACTCCCAAACTTGCTATACTTTTTTTAGCCAGCACTTGTGTTGTTGCTGAGGCTCCTGCTCTACCCGAATTTGTTCTGCAATTATTAATAGCAATAGCGTAAGCTTGGTTTAGCTCGTTTTTATTTAACATTTTTTGCACATCATCTGGCAATATAACTTCATTGTCTGCCTCTTTATTTTTTTGATAGATACTATCATTAAATAAATAAGATGATTGTACCAAACTTCCAAAACTTAACACATTCTCTACATATTCTCTTTTTACGGTATCTAACTGGTTACTGATTTGATTAAGATTCAACATCCGATAATCATGCGTAAATGCACCTTCATCTGTTCTATTAAATTCAAACCCATCTAAATTAATTAACATTTCATTTTCTGAAAAAGAAAAGCGTGTTAGCGGGTATGATTTTTCTCTCTCTTCTTCTTTTTTGTCGGTATAATCTGTACCATAAAACAACTTAATAGAAAAATAGCTTTTATCTTCTGATATACTCATTACAGCAGAGTCTGCCATCGTTAATTTTCTGTTTCCATTATCATTTCTATGATCATAAATCATCACATCCCTCAACATTTCACTTCCATCATCCATCTCCCTCTTATCTTTTATTCTTATGGTAAAACCTTCAATTTCATCATAAAAAACACCCGATTTAATATTAATAGCCGGTTTCTGACTTCGGATATCATGCAACAGCGAAAAGAATTTTAGATTTGCTAACGGAACAATATTGTTGGCAAACATAAAAGCTGCAAAACTTAAAAATGCTGCAAAAACAAATAAAGGGCGCATCATTTTTTGCAAAGAAATACCTGCGGCTTTAAAAGAAACCAATTCAAAATGCTCTCCCAAATTCCCGAAAGTCATTAAGGAAGCCAACAATACAGCTAAAGGTAATGCTAGTGGGACTAGGTTTGCCGAAGAATACATTAACAGTTCAACGATTACATACCACGCTATTCCTTTCCCTAACATATCATCAATGTACAGCCAAATAAACTGCATCAATAACACAAATAGAGAAATGAAAAAGGTAAGTATAAACGGACCTATAAATGAGGATAATATGAATTTAGATGATTTTTTCACTTCATTTTTCTTGTTGCACAAATATAGCTATTCAGCTTTAATTGGTAAGTAATTTACAAGTGAACTATTTTTTTGATTTTTTATTATCTTGTAAAAATCAAATTCTAAGCTTTTAAATCAACTTATTCATCCTCTATAACTATAGTTAATTTACTTTTAGAAGCAGCAGTAAAATAACCCACTACTTTAGAATTAGAAAAATTAGATATTGGATTACCAGGAACTTGACCTTCTTGAGATAAACTTAATGCATTAAAATAAATATAGTTAAACTCAGCTGTAGCCAATAATTCAACATCAACCACATCACCATCAATATAAGAATTATCAAATAGTGGATAATATGTAGATAAACCTTCAATGTAATCATCTCTCAAAACAAAAAAACCATCAACTTGCTCTCCTTCATTAAAGGTTTTAAAATGATAATAATTAACTGTACCTGCAGGGTCAGTAAAATAGCAGAGCACTCTATATTCAGGTACATCAGGATCTTCTTGAGCAATTTCAGGTATTTGTTCTTGTCCTAAAGAATCTATTGCTACATGAGGTGGTAAAAAAGATGAAGCAGAAAACTGAACCCCATCTACAATAACAGTTAAGGTATAATTTGTATTGTAAGCACCTGTTAAAGTAGGATTAGAATAATGTCCTGGTTTAATTTCTGACAACGTGTAAACCGTTCCGTTATTATCATCAATCTGTACTTGTAAATTAGACAAGTAATCAATAGGCCCCACAGAAGTAAAAGGTTTTGTTTTAGAAATAATTACTAAATTATCTCCTGAACTGTCATGTAATAAAGCTTCAATAACAATTTTTTGTTCAGACTCATCTAAATCAAGTTTTATTTCTTTTTCGCAACTCATCAATAGTAAAAAGAAGGATGCTGCAATAAGGGTTTTATATATGATATTCATTTTATTAAAATTTAAAGTTATAGCTAATTGATGGTATCATTTTAAATAATGACAACTGCATAATTTCTGTTTGTAATGGGTTGTTTTCTTTTTCTTGAAATGAAATTGAATAAGCGTTTTCCTTCGCATAAAGGTTATAAATAGAAAAATTCCAATTCGAAGTCATTTTTTTCTTCACCTTTTCTAATTCTCCAGTTTCCTTATTTTTTACTTCTTTAAATTTCTTACCCTCCCAAGTTAAACCAATATCCATTCTATGATAAGTAGGCATTCTAGAACCATTCCTTTCTGAATACAAGTTAACCGTTTGGTTATTAATCACATATTTTCCTGTAGGAAAAGTAACCGCATTACCAGTATACAACACAAATGTTGATGATATTTTTACTCGCTTACTTAATGCATACATCGCTACAACAGAAATATCATGCGTACGATCTTGTTTGGCAGAATACCAAGCTCCTTTATTTACTTCTTCAAACCTATTTTCACTTTTAGCTAAGGTATAACTAACCCAACCGGTTAATTTTCCTCTTCGCTTTTTCAAGAAAAATTCAATTCCGTATGCTCTTCCTTTACCATACAACAACTCCCCTTCTACTGTAGGGTTTAATGTTATTTCTGCTCCTGTACGATAATCAATTGTGTTTTGTAATTTTTTATAGTAGGTCTCTACAGAAAACTCAAAAGCATTGTGTTTTAAATTCTTAAAAAAACCTATCGCTACCTGATCAGCAACTTCTGGTTTAATATTATTACTACTTGGCATCCAAGCATCTGTTGGGCTACCGCTAGAAGAATTAGATAACAAGTGTAAGTATTGCGTTCCTCTTGAATAGGATGCTTTTATCGAGCTCGTTTCATTTAATAAATAAGTAGCTGCAAGTCGAGGCTCTAATGCTTGGTAAGTAATTACTGATTCCCATTTATTGTAATTAGAAGTGTCTGTAATTTCTCCAGCTTTATCATACGTATAAACCTCACCCGGACCAACTTGACTAAAATTAGAATACCTTAAACCATAATTCAACGTTAATAAACCTCCTATTTTTTGCTGATTAGAAAGATATAAAGCACTTTCAAAAGAATATCTTTCTTCAATTTTAAGGTCATTTAGAACTGCTTCTTTACCCGTATTTTTTATTTCTCCAGGAGCAAACGTGTGATAAATAATACTCCCACCCATTTTTATTTTATTCTTATCATTTACAAAGTAATCTAAATCTTCCTTAATAGTAATGTCTTTTATTTGAGAGGAGATATTAAAATTGGCAGCAGAAATATCAATATTGTAATTGTAGTTGCTATAAATAAAAGAAGTATTACTGAATAATTTATTGCTAAATAAATGGTTCCACCTTAAAGTAGCAGTAGCATTACCCCAATCAAAACCAAACCGATTTTTTAAACCTAAAACATCTTTACCAAAATAGCCCGAAAGAAATAACCTATCTTTTTCTGTAAAACGATAATTCGCTTTTAAATTAAAATCGTAAAAATATAAAGAGGCATCTCTAGTTGTTTCATTTTTAGATAAGCCCAAAAATACATCTGCATAAGTTCTTCTTCCCGAAATCATAAAAGATCCTTTATCCTTAACAATTGGTGCTTCTATTGTTAATTTAGATGATATTAGTCCTATTCCACCACTAACACTTAATTGTTTAGAATTTCCATCTTTCATTTTAATGTCCATAACAGAAGATAAGCGACCTCCATATTCAGCAGGTATTGCTCCTTTGTACAGTTTTAAATCTTTTATCGCATCAGAATTAAACACCGAAAAGAAACCCAATAAGTGTGATGCATTATAAACTGGAGCTTCATCCAATAAAATTAAATTTTGATCGGCACTACCTCCTCTTACAAAAAAACCAGCAGTACCTTCTCCTCCTGTAGCTACTCCGGGCATTAACTGTATCGTTTTCATTACATCCTTTTCTCCAAAAAGAACAGGGATACTTTCTATTTCTTTAATATCAATTTTAGTAACGCTCATTTCTGAAGAGCGTACATTTTCATCATCTCGTTCAGCAGTTACTTCAAAAGTCTTCAACTGTTCAGCATCAAGTGCTAACTCAATATTTTTTTTAACATCTTGATTAAAATTTATTTTTACTTCTTGTTTTTGATAACCAATAAAGCTGTAAATAATGGTGTATTCTCCTTTTGGTAATGTTAAAGAGTAAAAACCATAAACATTTGTTATCGTTCCTGTTCCGGGTAATTCTTTTACAAAAATGGTTAAACCAATTAAATCTTCACCATTACTCAAATCTTTAACCGTTCCGCTTAGCGTATACTTTTGTGCTAAAACACTTGAAGAACACACCAAAAGAAAAAGAATATTTAAGACTATTTTTCTCATAATTTATTTTTGCTTTTTAACCGTAAAAATATATAAATATACCTTCATAACAAGAAGCCTTATGATATATTGTGTTTTATTAACATATCCACAAATAAGCAGGTCAAGTAACATTATTTGTTGCAATGATTTTAAATTCACCATCCTTATTTATAACACTAACTAAGCAACTATTCGCAACATCAATAGCATCTAATAGACATAAAACTGGTTGTCTTTTTTTATTAAAGAAATATCTTGTGTAAACCAATTTTTATTATTTACTTTGCAATTCAAAGTACTTTTAAATGGAAGAAAAACAAAAACATCTCGACTCCTTATCAGAAATAAAAAACCTGATGGAAAAATCCACTAAATTTATTTCACTAAGTGGTTTGTCTGGAATCGTAGCAGGAATTACTGCTTTAATTGGAGCTTCATTAGCTTATTTGCGACTTGATTATTATCTGGGATCAACCTCTTTAGATTATGCCACAAGCAGAAGTGTTACCATAGAAGATATGAATACGCTTACTTTTGAATTAATAGGTATTGCAATTCCAGTTTTGTTTATTTCAATATTTGCAGGAATATTACTAACCATAAAAGAATCTAAAAAAAATAGCCAAAGTATTTGGGATAAAAATAGCCTATTGCTATTGTCTAATCTACTTATCCCTTTAGTTAGTGGTGGTATTTTTTGTTTGATATTAATTTATCACGGAGCTTATGTATTAGTTGCTCCTTGTACACTTATTTTTTATGGATTAGCGTTGGTTAATAGCTCTAAATACACGCTAAATGATGTTAAATATTTAGGTTTATTAGAAATTGCGTTAGGTTTAATTAGTGCATTTTTTGTTGGACAAGGTTTATTATTTTGGAGTTTAGGTTTTGGAATTTTACATATTGTTTATGGAACAATCATGTATTTTAAATACAATAGAAATCCATCAGTAGCATAATTAAACATGATAGAAGGATTAAATAAAATGTTTGAAAGTCGGGTACGGCTGGGCATCATGTCTGTTTTGATGGTAAACGACTGGGTAGATTTTAATACCTTAAAAGATTTACTTAAAGTTACCGATGGAAACTTAGCAAGCCACATTACTGCGTTAGAAAAAAAAGAATACATCAATGTTAGAAAAGAGTTTGTAGGAAAAAAACCTAAAACATCTTTTGCAACTACTCCACTTGGGAAAGCTGAATTTAAAAAACATTTAAAAGCATTAGAAAATTTATTGAAAAACAACATATAATTTTTTTTATATACTCACTTTGAAATTCAAAGTACTTTTTAGAACAAACAACTTAAACTAAATAATTATGAAAACAAAAAACATTCAACTCGCATTTTTTATAATAGGAACAATTCTTTTTAACTGGTTTTTTTGGCATGAAGAACTCGGATTAAACCTATTGCTTTATAATTTATTTATAATAGGAACATCTATTGTTATTTATCCTAAATCAAAAACTAAAAAAACAGTTCTAACCACAGCTATGACAAGTGTAATTACTTCTATCATGGTATTTATATATGGAACCACTATTGCTAAATTTACAAATATTCTTTCCTTATTTATATTTATTGGATACGTACATCAACCACAGGTAAAAGCTATCTTTTATGCTTTATTCACTTCTTTTATCAACTTTTTTACTTTCCCTATAAAACAATTCTTCATTTTTTCTGATGCAAAAAAAGGTAGTTCTATGAAGTATTTACACTTCTTAAAAAAGCTAAGGCTAATTCTAATTCCAAGTGTATTTCTTTATCTTTTTTATTGGATTTTTAAATTTGCGAACCCAAAATTTAATGAATTGACTATTGCTTTTTGGTTAAAATACAATCTTACAATAGAGGGGTTATTTTCAGATATTTCTTTTTTTAGAATTTCATTTTTTATCGTTGGTGCTTTAATCATCGCATCATTTATTTATCATAACAATATTGTATTTTTCATAAAAAAGGAATCAAAGTTAAATGATATTGTTGTCCGAAAACGAGTGAAATTAATTAAGCATATCGTAAGCAAAACTGGTTTAAATAGTGTACTAAAACCATTGTCGTTTGGACTTAAAAATGAATATCATTCCGCATTATTTTTAATAGGAACCGTAAACCTTTTATTACTACTTGTTAATTATTTAGACATTTCATGGTTGTGGTTTAATTTTGAATATAATAATGATTTTAATTTATCTCAATTTGTGCATGAAGGCACTTATTTATTAATATTAAGCGTACTACTATCCATTGGAATTATTTTTTATTTTTTCAGAAAAAATCTTAATTTTTTTCCAAATAACAATCTTTTAAAAAGGCTATCCATTTTATGGATTTTACAAAATATAATTTTAGTTATTTCAGTAGGCATACGCAATTATCATTATATTAATTATTATGGGTTAGCGTACAAAAGAATAGGTGTAATGGTTTTTTTACTGCTCACTTTAATTGGTTTAATTACCTTAATTTTTAAAATAACACAACTCAAATCATCTTTTTATCTAATAAAACAAAATGCTATCAGCGTATTTGTAGTGTTTATTCTAATGAGCTTCTTTAATTGGGATGTTATTATTGCAAAGCATAATTTAAAAAATTACAATTCAAAAACCATTGACATCTCTTTTTTACTAACCCTATCAGACAATACTTTACCACTTATTGATCAACATAGAGCTATTCTAAAACAGTACAATGAAACCTCTTACTATAGAGAAGATTATGAACTGATATTCAAAGAAAGAGTCAACTCTTTTCAAAACAAACAAGCTAATTTAAGTTGGTTGTCAATGAATTTGACAACAGAAAAAACTAAAGACTATTTTAATAATCTTAAAAAATAATTACGATGAAAAATAACAGCAAACAACTCAAAACAATAAGAAAAACAGTAATTGTATTTATTACATTACTCGTTTTAAGTGGCGTTACAGCGTTTCCATTACAAACAGAACTCAACTTTTTAGCAGAACACATTACAGCAAGTTCTGGTGTTTTATATCTATGGATTACTGATGTAAATATGGCTATTAATTCCATCAATCAAAGCTATCCTTTTTTAGCTTACGGCACAGATTGGCTAGCTTTTGCACACATTGTTATCAGTATATTTTTTATAGGAGTTTACAAAAACCCTGTACAAAACATTTGGATTACTACTACAGGAATAATCGCTTGTTTACTAATACTTCCGGTGGCTTTTATTGCTGGATATTTTAGAGACATTCCTTTTTTCTGGATTCTTATCGATTGCAGTTTTGGTGCATTGGGTTTAATCCCACTTATCATTATTCATAAAAACACGCAACAACTTATCTATAACAATAAGTAAGGTAAAAAAGTAAAAAGCTGTCAGTTCGAGTGTTTTGAGAGGAGTTTACACTGAGCATGTTTTGCGAAATGAGCAAAAGCTACGAAGTAATAAATGTATCGAGAACAAGCTTTTTCTGTTCTCGATACATTTCGATAAAAAATCGAAATACTCGAACTGACAAAAGCTACAAAAATATATAAACAATAAATAATACTAATCTCAGTTAATCATCTAAAAAATAAGCCATGGACACTCAACTATTTAAACCAACATTTTTTAAACAAGCATTTTTTGCTTTTACTTTTCTAATTTTTAATGTAGCATTATTTGCTCAAGAATATGAAGGAGAAGATAAAGTTGAATCTCCTTACTTTTTAGTGAAAGGTGCTAGCGAACACGTTGAACTGCCTTTAAAAAGTACCTCAACCAAAGTAAATATTGCAGGAGTTATTGCCGATGTAAAAATAAAACAGGTTTACACCAATACCAGTGAAGAAACAATTGAAGCTGTTTATGTGTTTCCAGGATCTACTAAATCTGCCATTTATGGTATGCAAATGAAAATTGGAGAACGAATAATTGTTGCTAAAATTAAAGAGAAAGAGGTGGCAAAACAATTGTTTGAACAAGCAAAAGAAGAAGGCAAAAATGCTTCGTTGCTTCAGCAACATCGACCAAATGTTTTTCAGATGAACGTGGCTAATATTAAACCTGGACAAACAATTGAAGTTGAGCTTTTTTACAATGAAATTATTATTCCCGAGGCTGGTATTTACGAATTTGTTTATCCAAAAGTGGTAGGACCAAGATATGCTGATGAGGCAGGTATTCAGAAAGAAAAATGGGTAGTGAATCCTCATACCAATCCTAAAGCGCATAAAAACACTACATTTTCTAAACCTACTTTTAACATTGATGTCAACCTAAATTCTTCCCTACCCTTACATCAAGTAAAATCAACTTCGCACGAAGTAAACATTAATTATAACAGCAAAAAATCGGCAAGCATCACACTTAAAAACCCAAATACGATAGATAGTGATGCTGACTACATATTAAGTTACAGCCTTTCTGGAGGTAAAATTCAAACTGGAATATCACTTTATCAAGGAGAAAAAGAAAACTTTTTTTTAATGATGATGGAACCTCCAAAACGAGTGAATAGCAAAACCATTGTACCCCGAGAATATGTTTTTATTATAGATGTTTCGGGTTCTATGAATGGTTTCCCTCTTGATGTTACTAAAAAATTGATGAAAGAATTATTGATTAAACTAACACCTGAAGATAAATTTAACATCTTGTTATTTGCTTCTGCTTCTGATGTTTTAGCGAATGAATCGTTACCTGTTACTCCTGAAAACATTAGCAAAGGAATTGCTTTTATTGAGAAAGAACCCGGTAGCGGAAGCACAGAGTTGTTGCCTGCACTAAAACAAACATTAAATTTACCAAAAGCAGAAGGTTACTCTAGAAGCGTAATCATTACAACTGATGGCTATGTTACCGTAGAAAAAGAAGCTTTTGATTTAATTAGAGAAAATTTAGGTGAGGCTAATTTTTTCGCTTTTGGTATTGGAGGAAATGTAAACAGGTATTTAATTGAAGGTTTGGCTCGTGTAGGACAGGGTGAACCTCTTATTATTACCAGTGAAAATGAAGCCACCAAAAAGGCAGCAAAATTCATTAGCTACATACAATCTCCTATTCTAACAAATATTAAGGTAAAATTTAAAGGTTTTGATGTTTATGATGTTGAGCCATCATCTTTCCCTGATATGTTTGCCGAAAGACCTATTTTAATTTATGGAAAATGGAAAGGAACACCTAAAGGTGAAATTAAAATAACAGGAAAAAATTCTCAGCAAAAATTTAAGAATAGTATAGCTATTTCGGAGAGCAATCTTACCGAAGATAATGAAGCCTTAAAATACCTTTGGGCAAGAAATAAAATAATGTCTTTATCAGATTATAACCGTTTATCTAACGCTGAGGAATACAAAGCAGAGATTACAGAGTTGGGTCTAAAATACAATATTCTTACGCAATATACCTCATTTGTTGGTATTGATGATAAAGTAGAAGTGAATGAAAGTATTCACAATTCATCTAATTCAGGTGCTGTTCCAGAACCTCACGAATGGGCATTGATAATTACCTCTTTATTATTGGCAGGATTTTTAATATTTCAGAAATATGCACTCTAAAATAAAAAACCTCATCAACAATAAAAACATTTTATTTGCTAGTTTAATTCTTGTACTATTTATTAGTGCAAGGGTTAAATTAATTGAATATTTACACCTCGATTGGTCGTTAAATATGCTGTGGATAATATTGCTTCCATTTATAATTTACGTAAAAAACAAAGGCGTTTATTCCTATCGATATGGAATTATTTCTAGTGCTTTTCTTCTGATTTATTTATTTGTTGAAGCCCCCATCTTTTTTTTCTTTGCTTTTTGTTTTGGTGTATTTTTTATTTTAGAAATGGCTATAGGAAAACTCAACTCTTTGGCTCCTTTTGTTGTTATTTTAGTTACTCCTTTAAGTAAATATATTTTCGATTTATTCGGTTTTCCTATTCGTTTGGCTCTTAGTAAATTTGCCACTCAAATATTATCTTTTATAGGGTATGATATCAGCTCTCAAGGAAATATCATTATGCTTAACGGAAATAATTTTTCTGTTGATGCTGCTTGTATGGGCTTAAGATTAGTTATTACCTCTTTCTTAATTAGCTTTATGTTAATTAGTTTTTTTGAGAAGAAAAACAAAAGCGAAATCAAGGTTATTCCAAGTATTATCACATTAATAACCACTTTTGTTTTAGTAATAATTGCCAATCTTTTACGCATTATACTGCTCATCATTTTTAATTCGCCACCCAATACTATATCTCATGAGTTAATTGGCTTGGGAAGTATTATTGTTTGCGTAATTGTTCCCTTATACTTTATTGTTCAATACATTTCTTCTTCATTTAAAAAAGTAAGCCAACCTAAAATCACAACAGTAAAACAGCCATTTCTTAAATATGCTTTTACCCTACTTTTTATTGTACTCTTTTCTGTTTTAGGATTTAAAAAAACAGTTTATAATGATATGCCTAAAGATAAACTTATCGAAAGTTTAAACATCTCTAATTACAAGAAAGAAATATTACCCAACCATATTGTTAAATTTCTTTCGCCATACCATTTGATGTACATTAAGCCTAGTAAAAGTTTTTACAGGAGCGACCACAATCCTTTTATTTGTTGGAGAGGAAGTGGTTATCTTGTTAAAAATGAAAAAAGAATGGAGCTTTATGGTAAGGAGATATTTTATGCTCAATTGGTTTCTGCTAATAACACCTTACACACTGCTTGGTGGTACGATAATGGAAAATATCAAACTATTAATCAGCTCGATTGGAGATGGAGAAGTGCAAAAGGAGAAGATCCTTTTCGACTGATTAACTTAACTGCCGAAACTCCCAATCAATTGTTTACAGAAATAGCTCGTTTTTTAAAAGATACACCGATAAAAAAAGGTGTCTCTAATTCACAATCAATTTAACGCTATAAACTTTATTTTCTGATGAAGCGATTACAAAATAAATCCCTTTAGAGGCTTTTCCTTCTAATGGAATTTGTATCAATTTTCCATTTTCAACATTTTTTACTTCTTTGGTGTAAATCACTTTTCCATACACATCTCTTAAAGCTATTGTCATTTGTTGCTCAGTTATGTTTCTAAACTTTACATTTATTTCTTTATCTGTTGTGGTTGGGTTAGGAAAAACACTGATTGATCCTATTCCAGCATTATCAGTTGTAATGTTAACTGCTACAATATTAGAATATGAAAATTCTCCATCAAAATCAGTTTGTTTTAATCGATAATAAGAAGTCCCTTTTAATGGTGTTATATCTTTCTCTAAATATGCTATTGTTTGCACACTATTTCCTGCTCCTGTAACATCCAAGACTTCTTCCCATCTTTTGGTATCATCGCTTCTTTCTACAGTAAAATAATCGTTATTAATTTCAGATGCGGTTAACCATGTTAAATCCACTAAATCATCATTAACTACAGCATCAAAACTTATTAATTCAATGGGTAAAGGCACCCCTGAAGATCCTAACATAAATTCAGTTCCTTGAGCTACGGCAATTAGCGTATTAGCTCCTGTATTTAAAACTGCACCTGTATTAATCCAAGTAAGATCTGTATTGTCATCTCTTTTAAAAAGTTGAACGGTTGGTTCACTAGATACACCAACATGAGGATTACCTGTATAATCATAAGTAGCTGTATAAGTTGCAGCAGCATCATTAATCTTAAAAACTCCAAAATACCTATTATTAGTACCTAAACCTGATATTCCTGTTACAACGCTTGGTAAAGAACCAACACTATAAATATGAACCCCTTCAGGTGCTCCTGACATATTATCTACTGTCAAATTTTCTCCTGCACAAAGAGATAAGGATAAAGATTTTCCTCCCCAGCTATTAGTATATAGATAAGTACTGTTATCTCCTATAGGTGCTCCTGAAGTCAACCATGTTGGACCTGAAGTAAGAACGCCATCATTTTTATTAATAGATAAATCGGTTAAGGTAACACCTGCTCCATCATCAAAATTATAATACGCAGCAAGATTTGGTTCTGAAGTATTGATTTTACTACACATATTAGCCTTTATTTCTATTTCTGTTCTGGCAGAACTCCATATTCTAAGCTCGTCAATTTCTCCGGCATAATTAGCGGTATACCCTTTAGCTATATAAGCAGGATTAAATCCTGCTGCTGCAACGGCATAATTTGCAACAACTTGATTTGTTAAAACACCATTAATATACCAATATAACTGCATATTTGTTAAATCTCTCACTATTGCAATATGATTCCATCGGTTTAAAGTTAAAGGTGAACTACTACTAAACCCTTGATAAGGAGAAGAATTGACTCCACTAGTTCCATAGAAATAACTTAATGTTCCTGCAATTTCCTGGGTTATTGTGCCCTCTCCTCCATATGCCTTTGCATAAGGATTTCTTCTACTAGAAAAATTTGATGGCTTCAGCCACATTTCTATAGTCATATCTCCAGTAATTTGTAATTGAGCTGGATTTCCTAAAGCAACATAATTACTTCCTCCACCAAAAGTTAATGCATTTGATGAGCCACCAGAAGCATTTACCCTAATAGTATCCCCATCATAACATCCAGCGCCATCATCTACTCCAACCCAATAAGATCCTGTTATGTTTGCAGTAATAGTTTGAGTTATTTCTCCGGTGCTCCACAAGTAGTTTGTATATCCAGCAGCAGCATCTAAAGTAATAGCTGTGGTACTACATGAAAAAGCAGTGTCATTTCCCAATTCAACGCCACTCCCCACTCCTACTGTTGCAATAACAGGTGTCCTTCCACTTTCACACGAAATACATTGATAATCATAATCAGCAATAGTCCAATCTGTAGACGCGTCCATATTGGTTAAGGTTCCATGATTGGCATTCCCTGATAAATCAGTTGTTGTTAAAGACCCTACCCCATCATTATTTTGGTAATATGCAGCCAACCCTATCTCTGCACCTGTTAAACATAAACTACTATTACTACATACTTCCGCTTGACTACGTGCTGAATTCCAAATTCTAAGCTCATCAATTTCTCCTGCATAGTTCGAAACATATCCCTTCCCAATAGAAGCTGAATTAGCCCCTGCTGTTGCGGTAGCATAATTTGCATTTGTTTGGTTCGTTAATACACCATTAATATACCAGTACAGTTTCATATTTGTTAAATCTCTCACTATTGCAATATGATTCCATCGGTTTAAAGTTAAGGGTGAATTACTACTAAACCCTTGATATGGTGTTGAATTCCCTCCATTTGTGCCATAATAAAAACTTAAAGTTCCGCTAGTCTCCTGAGTTATTGTACCCTCTCCTCCATAAGCTTTAGCATAGGGGTTTCTTCTATTAGAAAAATTTGATGGCTTCAGCCACATTTCTATAGTCATATCTCCAGTAATTTGTAATTGAGCTGGATTTCCTAAAGCAACAAAATCATTTGCTCCATCAAAGTTTAAAGAAGTATTGGTATCTGAAGCGGCAACATAATAAGTGGTTGTAGTAGCAATAACAGGAGTAGTAAAAGATGGACCACTTCCTAAAAAATTACCCCCAACCAATGCGTCATACCATGCATAGTATCCTGACCCACCTGAAGCACTTAATGGTACAATTCCTGGAGACAATATACAGGCGTCTACACCAGATGGTGCAACTATGGGACATTGAGAATATGTATTAAGAGATAATAATATTGCTATTATAAAGGAAACTTGCTTATTAAAATTTGTCATAACTTAAATTATAAGGTTACTTCTGAAAAAGTAAGATAATAGCAAAAATACATTCTTTATTTTATATATGACTCAACACCATCTACATATAGTAATTTATAAACATAAAAAAATGAGAATATCTTGCTTTTTTGCTCCCCCTCTAGGACTCGAACCTAGGACCCTCTGATTAATCCCGAAGTTTCGGGACTCTAACCAGCTGAGCCAACTTCCCAGTTAAATGTTCTGCATCAATTACCTTTTTAATGAATCCTTTACTTTTTTGTTGCTTAATAAAAAATTCAATACTACGGGCAGTACTTCTATCCGAAACTTCAAAAAGCGCTGCTAATATCCAAGGCCTGTATTTTGATGTGAATGTATTCCTTTCTGAATGATTATGAGCATATAACCGCTCATCGAAATCTTTACTCTCGCCAACATAATACTTATCGTATTGTTCTGAGTAAAAAACTAGCATTAGATGCCCTTCAAGAGATTAGAATTAAGCACCGCTGGGAAGCGTTGGATAAAGAAAATGATGAAATAGAACAGTCAAGGAAGAGCTCTTACAAATACAATCCTGAAGTATTTAGTAATGGAGATACCTTAAAACAGCTATTAGCAAGAAGTAGGTATTTGCTTTACACAAATAGTAATAAGTGGTCTAAATCTCAGATAGAAAGGGCTGAAATATTGTTTAAGCGATACCCTGATATTAAGAAAGCATACCAACTCTGTCAAAATTTATCTTGGATATTTAACCATACAAAAGACAAAACTTCAGCTTTAATAAGATTGGCTAAATGGGATGAGAAAGTAAGGCAAGCCAAGTTTAAAAGCTTTAATTCTATTGCAAGAACAATGTCTATACATTATCAAAACATTCTTAATTATTTTGATAACAGAAGTACAAATGCTTCGGCTGAATCTTTTAATGCTAAAATAAAAGCGTTTAGAACTCAATTTAGGGGAGTTAGAAATATAGATTTCTTCCTCTTTAGACTAACTAATCTTTTTGCTTAATTCCTAAATCCCACAACTTTTGATCTTGACCCCAACTTTTGATCTTGACCCGTAATATATAAAAAGTGTTTCATAGACATAAAAAAAGCAAGATAAGAATATCTTGCTTTTTTGCTCCCCCTCTAGGACTCGAACCTAGGACCCTCTGATTAACAGTCAGATGCTCTAACCAGCTGAGCTAAGGAGGAATGACATATAGTCAAACCATTCAATAAAATTAAAACAAGTTTGGTTAATCTCTTGTTTTTTGCTCCCCCTCTAGGACTCGAACCTAGGACCCTCTGATTAACAGTCAGATGCTCTAACCAGCTGAGCTAAGGAGGAATGATATAAATATCAAATCGGCTGCAATATTAGTTGAAAGTTTTAGATTATACAAGTATATTTACAAAAAAATTAATAAATAATGAGCAAAAAATATAACGTATATGGCATAGGTAATGCCTTAGTTGATATTGTAACAGAAGTTGAAGACCAATTTTTACAAGATCATAACATAGAAAAAGGATTGATGACGCTAGTTGATGAAGAACAACAAGCTAAAGTTTCTGACGCTATTAATATGGATAAGAGTAACAAACAATGTGGTGGTTCTGCAGCAAATTCAATTATTGCGGTTAGCCAATTTGGTGGTTCTAGCTATTACTCTTGTAAAGTTGCTAATGATGAGTTAGGAAAATTTTACGAAAAAGATTTAAAAGCTAATGGTGTTGATACAAACCTTAACCATGGTGATTTAGCACCAGGAATTACTGGTAAATGTTTAGTAATGACTACTAAAGATGCTTCTAGAACAATGAATACCTTTTTAGGAATTACAGCTGATTACGCTAGAACAGAAATAAACGAACTTGCGCTTAAAGATGCTCAATACTTATATATTGAAGGGTATTTAGTTACTTCAGAAAATGGTGTTGATGCTATGAAATATGCAAAAAAACTAGCAGAAGAAAACAATGTACTTACAGCATTAACATTTTCTGATCCAGCAATGGTAAAGTATTTTAAAGAACCTATGACATCTGTTGTTGGATCAGGTGTAGATTTATTATTCTGTAATGAAGAAGAAGCAATGCTTTATACAGAAAAAGACACTTTATTAGAAGCTCGTGAAGCATTAAAAAAAGCTGCAAAAAGATTTGTAATTACACAAGGCGAAAATGGTGCAATGATTTTTGATGGCGATACATTTATTGATATTGAGCCTTATAAAGTTCAAGCAATTGATACAAATGGCGCTGGAGATTTATTTGCAGGAGCATTTCTTTATGCAATTACCAACGGACATAGTTTTGCTGATGCAGGAAAATTAGCTTCTTTAGCGTCCTCTAAAGTGGTAACACAGTTTGGACCTAGATTGGAATGGCCACAAGCAAAAGAAGTACTAAACAACTTACATTAAGTTAATGTAATGTTTTCAAAATAATAAGAAATCCTCTTCCTTAATTGGTTGAGGATTTTTTTATGGCATCAAGTACTCCATCTATCGTATGAGGATTTGCTATTGCTACTACATCAATATTGTTTTCTGCTGCAATTTTAGCTGTTTCAGGGCCAATACAAATCACTTTAGTGTTTTTTAGAACAATTCTATTCTCACTATATGATTGCACAGCAGAACCGCTTGTAAATACTACAAAATCAATTTTCTGATTATTGATATTTTCAATTTCTTTAAGTGTATAAAGGATTGGTTTATTTTGATAAATAGAGCGTGTGGTTACTCTACAGTTTCGTTGTTCTAAAACATCAACAATATCATTTTTAGCTAAATCAGAGCGAGGAATAAAAATATGCTGATTAGGTGTTATTGGTAGCTCTACTGCCAATTGTTTGGCAGTAAATTTTGTAGGTACAAAATCAACCTCAACATTTTTAGCAATTAATACTTTTTGGGTAGCACTACCAACTGCCGCAATTTTTACTTTATTTTGAGGTATTGTATTTTGATCAAAAAAGAAACGAACAGCTTGCGGGCTGGTAAAAACAATCCAATCAAATTGATTGTTTGATAAGGTAGTCGTTAATAATTCTTGTTGGAATGCTTTTAATCCTATCAATGGAAAAACAATAGGAATTCCTCCTAAATGTTTTATTTGATTGGCAAATACAGTAGAGTCTCCAGGTTTTGTAATTAGTATTTTTTTATGTTGAAATGGAGTCTCCTTCATTTCTTAACTTTCTACAGTAACTTTAGTTGAAGCAACTTTTTGCTCTACTTCTGCCTTTAATTGTAAAGCTAATTTTCTTGCCAAGGTCTTTTTATCAGCAATAACACCTTTAATTGTTCCTTTAGCAAAAGCTTTTCCATCTTCCGAAGCATAAACTCCTTCTATACTAATTTCCTTATCATCAGCAATAGCATAAGCAGCAATAGGCATATTGCAACCTCCTCCTAAAGCAATTAAAAAAGCATGTTCCGCATCTGCAGCAATTTTTGTTGGCTCATGGTTTAATCCTCTTACTAAATCTAAAATATGACCTTTTTTATCAATCAACTCTATACTTAAAATCCCTTGTCCAACAGCTGGCAACATTACATCTGTTTCAAATATTTCTGTTGCTACATCTATCATATTCATTTTCTGCAAACCTGTAGCTGCCAACACAATAGCATCATAATCTTCGGTTTCCATTTTATGAATTCTTCCATCAACATTACCTTGGATAAACTTATATTCTAAATCTGGTCTAAGTTGCATCAGTTGAGCACTTCGTCTTAAACTTCCTGTACCAACAATTGCTCCTGCAGGTAATTCTTTTAATGTTAAGCCATTTTTAGAGATTAATACATCTCTCACATCTTTACGGGGTGTTACTGGTAAAATTCTTAGTCCAACAACTCCTTCGGTAGGAATATCTTTAAAACTATGCACAGCTAAATCAATTTCTCCTGCCAACATAGAGCGTTGTAAAGCAGAAGTAAAAGCTCCTACTACATCAATATTTCCATCATCACCACTTGTTCTAATTATCTTAATTTCAAACTCATAGTCTGGTTGCAAAGCTTTTAATTGATCTATTACCCAATTGGTTTGAGTTAATGCCAATTTACTTCCTCTGGTACCTACAATAATTTTCTTTTTAGGTACATAAATATCAATTCCATCAATATCCAAAATCTGTTTAGCAGTATTTATCGGATTATCTTGTGTGTGTATATTTTGAGCAATACTTTTTATTCCTTCAATGGTAGGATTAGAAATTTTACGCAATAAACGGTGCGTAAAACGTTGAAGTAATTCTTTGGTATGGTCATCAGCATTATCCAATTTAGGCATCAACCATTTTAACTCTTCTTCTTTAATTTCTTCTAATTTTTTCCAATAGGCTTCGATAACCGGTGCTACTTTTCTGTTACGCAACCATACCATAAACCAATCCAACTCCTCATTCACTAATTTTTTAGCTTGAGGAATTTCATCATATCGTTTTAGTAAACCACTATACGTTATTTTTTTAATATCATCTAAATCGTATAATGCAATGTTGGGGTCTTCTTTTAGATTAGGGTTAAAGTTTCTAGGAACTCCAAAATCAATAAATAATTTTTTCCCTCCTGTCTGTAAAGCAAATTTTGCTCTCGGACATTTACTTTCTGCCATCGTTTCTTCGTGCAGCAAGTTAATTTCACCTTGTGTACCACCAACAATTACATTGGCTTCAGATAAAGCTTGGTGCATATTTTCCATATCCACAGGTTCTCCTCCCCATTCAGCAGCCATTTCTGTAGCTCTTGCCATATCATGACTTGCCACATATAATTTTTTTATTTTTGATCGATCTAAAACTGTAGACACTAAATTAGCCATATTTCCTGTTCCGATAATTAAAAAAGTAGTTTCAGACAATTCAAAACCCTCCTTATTAATCAACTCAAACCCAACAGTAGCTAGCGATGTAGAAAATTTACCAATATTGGTTTCTAGTCGTACTCTTTTCCCCGTATGAACGGATTGCCTTATCAATTCATCTAAAACAGGACCTATCGTTTTTTCTTCTCGTGCTAAATCAAGAGCATCCCTTATTTGCCCGGTAATTTGATGTTCTCCAACTGCTTGAGATTCTAACCCTGCAGCAGTAGAAAATAAATTTCTGATGGCAATTTCACTATCTGGTAAAATCGATAAATATTGACGGTAATTTCCAAACTTATCAAAAAAGTTCAAAATCTCATTATGACTTTTTCCAAAAGCATATATGGATAAACGGTTACAGGTAGAAATAATAAAAACCTCATCATAAGTTTTTTTCAATTCTTTTAAGGCTGCAACAGTCTGTTCTTTATTTAAAGCCAATCGCTCTCTTACCGCTATTGGTGCAAATCGGTGGCTTAATTCTACTCCTACTACTTTATCCATGCTCATTTTTTATAAGGATAACAAATTTATCAAAATTTAATCAGGTAATAGAATTAAAATAGACAGATTGTGGCTTTTTACCCACAAAAAAATAATGTAGTTTCGTTCTCCAAATTAGATTATCATGAAACCAACTTATATTTTATTCACTTTTTTAATTTTTCTATCACTTAATTCTTGTGATTTAATGGACGAAAAACAGGTTAATGAAAAAGGCTCTAAAAAAATATACAATGGTGTTAGAGAAAACTTTATCAAAGGAAAACTAGCATCTACTGTTACCTACAAAGATAGTCTTAAAAATGGGCCAGCTAAAAATTACTATCCAAGTGGTAAAATTAATATGGTTTTCAATTATAAAAATAATGTGAAAAATGGAGTTTATAAATGGTATTTTGAAAACGGAAAAATTTATTTAGAAGGGGATTATAAAGATGGTGAAAAAGATGGTGTTTTTAAAATGTATAGAGAAAATGGAAAACTAAAATCTGAAATGCCTTGGTACAGAGGAAAACCATGTGTTGGATTAAAAGAATATTTTGCTTCTGGAAAACTTAAACCCACACCAAAACTTACTGCAAGACAGATTAACACCATTAAATTAGACAATCGATTAAAGATTGAGCTAAAGCTTAGTGAAAATTCTAAATATGCAGATTTTTATGAAGGCTATTTAGGCGAAAATGAATCCTTCTCAGATATATTTGTTGAGCTAGATAAGAAAAATGGTAAAGCTTACAGAGTTATATTTCTTGAAAAAGGTGGTTTTATGATGAAAAGAATGACTTTTATTGCCACTTTTAAAACGAAAGATAAAAATTTCTACATCCTAAAAAAGCATGTTAATGTATCCGCAGATAATAGACGCTAATAGTTCAACATTTTTAATCGAGTTTCTAACTCATAATCACCTGGAGCATATTCTAACCCCTTATTAAGTAATACTCTAGCTTTAGATCTAGAACCTCTTCTAAAATAACACGAACCTGCTTCAGAGTATGCCATACCAATGCTCTTTTCATCTTTATGAATTCCATCCATACTTAATATACCTTCTAATTCTTTTCTATATTTTTCTCCATCCGCTACCCTATTTTGCTCAAAGCTCATGGTCATTAAAAATGTAAGCATACGCGATTTAGCGGTCATAAACATGTTATTTTTTTTAGAATTCGGATAATCTTTTTCTGTGTTATCCATCACATCAATAACCTCAGTCATATTAGTCATCCCTGACAATTGTAACACCACCGATCGAATGTAATTATCTTCTAAATTGTTAGTATCCCCAACAAGATTTAAAGCATCTAAAAAATAAACACTTGCTTCTCTATATTTTAAATCTTGAAAAAAGTATTCTCCAAATGCTGCTAAATAAATATATTCAAACCTATTTATTGAATTTTCTGATTCTACACATGTTAATAATTTTTTATATGCTAAGTTAAAGGTTGAAGTATCTCCCTTTTCTATCAAATAGTTATCGGCAATGTTACCAAACTCAATTATCAAGCCTTCATCCATATCACTTCTAAGCTCACGATATCTGGACATTTTAATTAAATAATCAAGATTTTTTTCTTCAGAAAAATCAGCTTTTAGTATCATTTTAGAATATAACAGCATTAAAATTTTTGCTGTTGTAGTGCTTGGATATAAAGCTATTGATTTTTCAAGTTTAACAATAGCTTCCTCCATTTTTTCATCCTCCAATAAATAAACTCCTTCATTAGAATATTGCGTACCCACTAACTGTTTAATAGTAACAACTTCTTTAGAGCTATAATACTTTTCAAATAAATTATCAATGGAATTAATTTTAGCTTCATCCTCTTCTATCAATTTATAAGCCACTAAATTATTAACGTAATCTTCCTTAAATTTCTTATCATATTTAATATACCCCTTAATAGGATCTGTTGTCTCAATTAAAATCTGATGTGTTTCAGGGTAGGTTGTTAAATTTACATGACTTGGTAAAATATTAATCTGATAAGGAATTTCTAACTCCTCCATTATCAAACTATAAATAAAAGTTGCTGATAAACAATTGTAATAACCTCTATCAAATACATTTTCAAAATGATTTATCAATTCATATTTAGTGAAAAACTCATTATGCACATCTTTATAAATAATTTTAATCGATTTTTTTTCTCCTTTAGCTTTTATATTTTTTGATTTATAACTAGCTATTTTATTATAAAGCTTAGCTCTAGATTGTTGAACTTCATCTTTATTTGCCTTTCCATAAGCCAAGTAAATCAATGAAAAATAATCTTTACTATCATTAAAATAGATTTCTTTAAATGTATTTTTTTCGTAATCGCTATTAAAAACCAACTCGTCAAAATAAATTGTAGTATCTACTAATAAAGATTTATCAGTTATCTGTCCTGTTGCTTGTTGTAAAAAAAGCAACAAGTAAATTATGGCAATTGTTATTCTGTTCAACATATCTAAATATTGTTGCGAAATTAACTTATTTAATCATTTTCTAATCTAAATACAAAAAGTAAATTTACCATATGGCATTTAACATAGTATCAGATTTTAAACCTACTGGAGACCAACCCGAAGCAATAAGACAATTGGTGGAAGGGGTTAAAAACGGAACCAAAAATCAAACATTACTTGGGGTAACAGGTTCTGGTAAAACGTTTACTGTTGCCAATGTAATACAAGAGGTGCAACGCCCTACCCTTATTTTAAGCCACAACAAAACCTTGGCAGCCCAATTATACGGAGAATTTAAACAGTTTTTTCCTAACAATGCTGTAGAGTATTTTGTTTCTTATTACGATTATTATCAGCCAGAAGCTTACTTACCTGTAACGGATACGTACATCGAAAAAGATATGTCTATCAATGATGAGATTGAGAAGTTGCGACTAAGCACTACTACATCATTACTTTCTGGCAGACAAGATGTTATTGTTATTGCATCAGTTTCTTGTATTTATGGTATTGGTAATCCCGAAGATTTTCAGAAAAATATTGTAAAAATAAAAACAGGCGATGTTGTTAGCCGAAATAAGTTTTTACTGCAATTGGTACAGAGTTTATATTCTAGAACAGAAAGTGATTTTCAACGCGGTAATTTTAGAGTAAAAGGAGATACCGTAGATATTTATCCCGCTTACGCTGAGATTGCTTACCGCATTTATTTTTTTGGTGATGAGATTGAAGAAATTGAATCTTTCGACCCTATAAATGGAAATACTTTAGAAGAATTTGATTATTTAAATATTTATCCTGCGAACATATTTAATACGACTAAAGATAGTATGCAAGGTGCCATTCATGAAATACAAGATGACATGATGACCCAAGTTGCTTATTACAAAGAAATTGGCAAACACTTAGAAGCAAAAAGGATTGAAGACCGAGTAACCTATGATTTAGAAATGATGCGAGAGTTAGGCTATTGTTCTGGTATAGAAAACTATTCTCGTTATTTTGATAGAAGAGCTGCAGGAACTCGCCCTTTCTGTTTATTAGATTATTTTCCTAAAGATTTTTTATTGGTTGTGGATGAAAGCCATGTTACTATTTCGCAAATTGGAGCCATGTATGGTGGTGATCGTTCTCGTAAACAAAACTTAGTAGAATATGGTTTCCGATTGCCTTCGGCTATGGATAACAGACCATTAAAATTTGAAGAGTTTGCTTCAATTGTTGATCAAACCATTTATTTAAGTGCTACGCCTGCCGATTACGAATTAGAGATTTCGGAAGGTATTGTTGTAGAACAAGTGATTAGACCAACAGGTTTATTAGAGCCTATTATTGAAATTAGACCCAGCTTAAATCAGATTGATGATTTGATGGAAGAGATTGTGATTAGAGCCGAAAAAGATGAGCGTGTTTTAGTTACCACCCTTACCAAACGAATGGCTGAAGAATTGGATAAATATTTTGATAATGCAGGCTTAAAATGTAGGTACATCCACTCCGAGGTAGAAACCTTAGATAGAGTAGAAATTTTAAGGGATTTACGTTTAGGTGTTTTTGATGTGTTGATAGGTGTTAACCTATTAAGAGAAGGGTTGGATTTACCTGAAGTTTCGTTAGTTGCAATTTTAGATGCGGATAAAGAGGGGTTTTTAAGATCTGAACGTTCTCTTACCCAAACTGCTGGTAGAGCTGCACGAAATGTTAATGGCTTGGTAATTATGTATGCCGATAAGATTACTAAATCCATGCAAAAAACGATGGATGAAACCGATAGAAAACGCATTAAACAAATTAGCTACAACACAGAGCATGGTATTACTCCTCAGGGATTAAACAAATCTACCAACCAAATTTTAAAACAAACAAAAGTAGCTAATGAAGCTTACAAAATGGAAACGATGATTGATGAACAAGCTAACATGGCTGCCGATCCAATTATCAAATACATGAGTAAACCCGAAATTGAAAAACTGATTAAAGAAACGGAACGAAAAATGAAAAAAGCGTCTAAAGATGAAGATTTTATGGAAGCCGCTCGTTTACGTGATGAAATGATGGAATTGAGTAAGATGGTTTAATTAGTAGTCAGTAGTCAGTAGTCAGTAGTCAGTAGTCAGTAGTCAGTAGTCAGTAGTCAGTAGTCAGTAGTCAGTAGTCAGTAGTCAGTAGTCAGTAGTCAAAAAAAACTATTTTCTTTCAACTTTTTACTTTTTACTTTTTAACTTTATAAACTTTCTAACTCATTTCTTACTTGCATCAAACAAAATAGCTTTTTCTTCGGCAGTTAAACTATCGTAACCCGATTTAGAAATCTTGTCTAAAATCTGATCAATCTTTTTTTGATTGTTAACTTTTTGTGCGTTATAAGCTTTATTTGTTTTGCTTTTTCCTTGTTTTTTATAAACTACTTTTAGTTTACTTTTTGGTTTAAACATAGAGGTTAATACTGCTTTTAAATAAGCTAAAAAACGACTAAACCCCAACGTAAAATCATTGCCTTTTTTTATTTGTTGAATAAAGACAAACCCAAACAACGCCCCTCCAAGGTGAGCGATATGCCCTCCAGAATTATTTCCTTGAATACTTATTACATCCCAAACAATATAACCCATTGCCACATATTTTAGTTTTACATTACCAATAAACATTAAACGCACCACAAAATTTGGAACATATGTTGCAGCTGCTACCAAAATTGCAATTACCGATGCTGATGCTCCAAGAGCTATTGATACGGGTAAAATAGGTTCAAAAACTGGTAATAAATTAAACGCTAAAACATATAAAAACCCTCCAGCTAAACCTCCTAAAACATACAGGGTAACTAATTTTTTTTCTGATAGGTATTGTAAAAATATCTGGCTTCCAAAATACAATATCACCATATTCATAGCTAAATGCCATATCCCTTCATGTAAAAACATGTAGCTAATTAACGTCCATGGTTTAACAACAAGCTGAGAAAAATCGGCTGGTAAAGCCATCCAATGTAACAAAACAGCTGTTCCGTTAGAAATATTAAAAGCCCACAGTATTAAACTAAATACGTGCAACGCAACAAAAACTCCACCATTAATAAATAATAATTTTATTAATGCCGAACCATTTTTATATTGGTTTTTAATGTCTTGAATAAATGGATTAGTCATAATTATAAGTTACAACAAGCCTTCAATAATTTTTTCGATAGAATAGCCATCAGCTTCAGCCTTGTAATTTCTTACAATACGGTGTCTTAAAATAGGTTCTGCAACCGCTTTTACATCTTCAATATCTGGCGAGTATTTCCCATTAATTGCTGCGTGGCATTTTGCTCCCATAATTAAATATTGAGAAGCTCTTGGACCTGCCCCCCAGCTTAGGTAATCATTTACAACATCAGTTGCCAAAGAATTCCCTGGGCGTGTGCTTGTAGCTAATTTTACAGCATATTCTAACACATTATCTGCAACAGGTAACTTTCTTATTAGGTTTTGGAAATAAACAATTTCTTCTGCATCCATTACCTCCTTTAAATCTAACTTATTATCTGTTGTGGTAGATTTTACAATATCTAGTTCTTCTTGATACGTTGGATAATCTACCCAAACATTAAACATAAAACGATCTAATTGAGCTTCTGGCAAAGGATAAGTTCCTTCTTGCTCTATTGGATTTTGTGTTGCCAACACAAAAAATGGATTATCTAATTTATATTGATGTCCGGCAGCAGTAACCGTTTTCTCTTGCATCGCTTCTAATAAAGCAGCCTGAGTTTTTGGTGGAGTTCTGTTAATCTCATCTGCTAAAATGATATTAGCAAATAAAGGTCCTTTAACAAATTTAAAATTCTTGTGTTCATCAATAATTTCAGATCCAATAATATCTGAAGGCATTAAATCTGGTGTAAACTGAATACGATTAAAAGACAAGCCTAACGCATCAGAAATGGTATTTACCAACAATGTTTTAGCCAAGCCTGGTACTCCAACTAACAAACAATGACCTTTACTAAAAATAGTAATTAATACTTTTTTAATTACCTCATCTTGCCCAACAATTACTTTTGCAATCTCTTTGGTAAGCTCATTGTATCGCACTACAAAAGCATCAATTGCTTCGGCATCAGAATTATGTTTGTTTTCGCTCATCTTTTATGTGTTAGCCAATAAAGTTAGATAAATTATTAGTGAATCCAAGTATTTGTAAAATCACAATTTTTATACTCCTCATCAATCTTAATATAAGTTTGACCCGTTTTGGTATTGATCCATTCTGTAACCGTTTCAGCATTTTTACTTTGTAAAGCAGCATTTTGTATTTTTGAATAATCGGTATTTAATGTGGCTTTATGAGGTTCTGTTTTCGATAATAATTTAATAATTCTATACCCTCTTTTTCCATCAGGAGTTTGTGCTGGTACTGGTTCAGAAACATCGCCAGATTTCATTTTATCAATAGAATAATAAATTTGAGGATCAACCTGATCGATACTAAATGTTGATGTTCCTGTTTGTCGGTTTACAACAAGTCCGTTACTCTTTTTTGTTTGATCATCATCAGAATACCTTCCTGCTAATTCTCCAAAAGTTAACGTATCATCAGTCATAATAATATTATAAACGCTATCCGCTAAGTTTTTAGCAATTTGCACTTGCGCTTCATCAACTTTAACTTTAATTAAGATATGACGAACATTTGATTTTTGACCTCTTCGTTCTATTAACTGAATAATATGAAAACCAAATTGTGTTTCTACCACTTTAGATACTTCATCTTTTTTAAGATTAAATGCAGCAATAGAAAATTCTGGCACTAATTCCGCTCTACCCATAAAACCAAGCTCACCACCTTTTTTAGCAGATCCTTCATCTTCAGAATATAAAATAGCCAATGTAGAAAAGGATTCTCCATTAATAATACGTTCTCTGATTTCGTCAATTCTTGTTCTTGCTGCATCTTTAGCTACATCACTTTCTTCAGCATAAACCAATATCTGCGCATATTCCACTTCAGACTCTATCATTGGGATACTATCTTCAGACATCTTACTAAAAAATATTTTAACCTCTTTAGGAGTAACTTTAATACCCGAGGTAATTTGCCCTTGCATACGCTGACTTACCATTTGGTCTTTAATAATTACTCTAAACTCTTCTTTAATTTCTATAATAGATTTTTTATAATACTGCTCCAGCTTTTTTTCTGAACCAATTTGAGCAATAAAATAACTCATTCTTCTATCAATTTCACCTTCAACTTCTGCAGAACTTACGGTAACACTATCTAATTTAGCTTGGTGTAATAATAATTTTTGAAACAAAATATCTTCAAACATTTCACATTTTGCTTCTTGATCAACAACAATTCCCTGCGATTTGTAGGATACCACTTGAGATTCTAAATCAGATTTTAAGATGATATTATCACCAACCATTGCAATAACTTTGTCAATTACCACACCTTCTACCTGTGCAAATATTGTTGTGGAAACACAACAAATTAAAAGGCTTAATATTATTCTATTCAATTTCATCATTCTTTTTTAGCTCGTAAATTTCTATATCCTTATTCAATAATGCCTGCTGATATAAATCGCTTTTTACAGTATTTAATAAGTTTAATTTTCTTTTGTTTATTATAATATTTTTGATGTTTGATTTCTCAAACATTAATGGTGCTACATCTTGTTTTAAACGATAATCATTGATGTAAACAAAAAAGTAAGATAAGGAATCTTCCAACTCCAAATGCTTTACGTTTTTAAAAAAACTTTTTCTGTCCACTACTTTTATAGGCACTTCTTTTCTCAGTTCATCAAACAAAATCCACAAGCTATCATTTAAAAAGAATTTTTCAGAAAACTGATGAGCATACTCATTCAATTTCATCACATCTTCTTCTTTAGATGATTTATATACCTTTCTTATTTTTTTAATTTGAGGAGCATTTTTAGCCACTTTTAAATACCTCACTTTTACAATATCATCTCTTAGTTCAAAATTTTGTTTATTGGCCTGATAAAACTGATTTATTTCATTCTCAGTTATATTAGTATCTAATTTTTGCCTAATTAACTCTTTTTCGTAAGCATATATAATTAAAGAATTTCTATAATCCTCCAATTGCCTTTTCACATCTTTCTGACTCTGTTTTAAATTTAATTCTGCTTTATGCAAAATCAAATTCTCTTTAATCCAATTATGGATGTAGTTATTAATAAGTAAGAGGCTATCTTTTGAATCCACACCTTCTGGTACAACACCATCAACATCCGAAAGAAATAATTGCTTCTTTTCTACCCGAGCAATCACAACTCCCTCACTCTCCTGTTCAAAAAATGAACAAGAAAAAGTAAAAATTGAAAGTATGATTATTGTTACACGCATAAAAAACAAAAGCTGCTAATATATTATTACAATATTAGCAGCTTAATTTATTTCAAAAAAATTACTTAACTAATTTTAACACTTCTTTATTAACAGTTACAGGATATTTAGCTTTTAATGCTTCTACCCATTCTTTTTCTAAATAATTTTGATAATCAGATGTTACCAATCCTCTAACTTCATTTAATTCTTTTGGAGCAGGTGCTAAAACTTTATCTACAGCAACAATAACAACATTTTTATCTCCCTTAATAGTTGATGTTGTGTTCGCTTTCCAAGTTGCTTTAGCAATATTCTCATTATCCTCTTTGGTAAACTTACCATCCTTAATAATTAAGTCTAACTGACTTTCTTTATTTATCATTTCTAAGATATCAGCATTGGTGTACCCTTTTTTAGTTTTGTTTTTCACTAGCTTAGCTACTTTCTTAGCTACAGCATCATTAGCACAAGCATAAATTGTTGCTTCTACACGTTCTTCCCACATGTAGTTATTTTTGTTTTTCTCATAAAATGCTTGTAAACCTGTTGTATCTTTTACAGCTTTACTCCACACTTTTTTATCTGTTAAATCAAACAACAAAATACCATCTCTATACTCTTGCATTAACAATTTAAACTCAATATTTGTTTTTGCTAATCGACTATCTTTAAATTCAATTGCCGTTGAAGCAACAACTTTTTTATACAATTTGTTTATTTCGCTATTCACATTCACTTTAGCATTTTTGTTTTTTACACCTCTAGCAGTTTGTTCTTGAATGTACTTTGCAAAATCAGCTTGCGTATATTCTACTTTATCTCCATCAGCAGCATAAAAGCCAAACATTACTTTGGTGTACTTCGCAGTTTTTGAAGCTTCAAAAGTTCCATTTTTAATATTATCAGCTGTAACCAACTTATAAAAATCATTTCTTTCTCTGATGGTTTCTTTAAAGTTATTGTTTTCTTTAATACTAGCAAGTAACACTTCTTTACTTTTATTTGATCTAGAATCTCTAGATACTTTCGCTTTAATTGTACTATATAAATCATCATAAGACCCTAATGGAGTGTATGATAATCGTTTTACAATGTGCCATCCAAACTGTGTTTTAAAAGGTTTAGAGATATCTCCATCAGCTTTTAACGAGAAGGCAACATCTTCAAAAGAAGCAACCATTTTACCCGTTGTAAATTCAGGTAATTCTCCACCTCTTTTTGCAGAACCAGGATCTTGAGAAAACTGTTTTGCTAATGCAGCAAAATCTTGTTTATCTACAGTTAATTTAGTGTAAATCTCATTAATTTTAACCTCTTGATTTTCAGCTATGGAACGCGTATCTTTATCAGAAGCCCTAATCATAATATGAGCTACTTTAATTGATCCTCTAGCAGCTCTTTTATCCATTACTTTTAAAATATGATATCCAAACTTAGTTCTAACAGGCATAGATACATCGCCTACTTTAGTTGTAAATGCAGCTGTTTCGAAAGCATAAACCATTTGTAAAGCTGTAAAATAACCTAAACTTCCACCATTTTGTTGTGCTGATGGATCGGTAGAAACTGCTTTTGCAACCTTAGCAAATTCTTCTCCTTTTAAAACCCTTTTTCTTGCAGCAATAATTTTATTGTAAGCTTCTACCGTATCTTTTCCTTCAGCATCAGGGTCTAAAGCAACTAAAATATGACTTGCTTTAACATCAAATTGCATTCTTTCGTATGCTTCTTTAATTAAAGCTTCTGTAACATTTTTATCTGTTAAATAAGGTTGAGCCAATTGTTTTCTATAACCAGCTAACTCTTTAATAAATGAAGGTAAAGTATCATAACCTAACTCTTCAGCTTCAGTTACTTTTAATTTAAATTTAATGTATAAATCTAAATACTCATTAACAGATTCTTCTGTAACATTTTCTTTAACATTATTTTTATTATAAATTGCATTAAACTCAGAAAGCAAAACACTTTTACTTCCTATCTTTAATAATTCAGGATCTTCAGCAACAACATTTATAGGTGTTCCTTTTGATTCATTCTTTTGTTGTGCTTTTAAGGCAAATACCGAAAAAACAATTAATGATAATAATGCAATCTTCTTCATCTGTTATGTCAATTTTATAATTACTTCAGGCATTGCCTGTTATCTTCTTGAATAATTTGGTGCTTCTCTTGTAATACTAATATTATGAGGGTGACTTTCGTTCATTCCCGCAGTAGATATTTTAATAAACTGTGCTTTTTTCAATATATCTAAATTTTTAGATCCACAATACCCCATTCCTGATTTTAAACCACCAATCATTTGATAAATTACTTCACTTAAAAAGCCTTTATAAGGTACTCTTCCCGAAATTCCTTCTGGCACTAATTTTTGGATGTCATCTTCAGCATCTTGAAAGTATCTATCTTTAGATCCTTTTTGCATGGCTTCGATAGATCCCATTCCTCTATACGCTTTAAATTTTCTTCCTTCGTAAATTATTGTTTCTCCTGGCGACTCATCAACTCCAGCAAACAAAGAACCTGCCATTATTGAATCTGCACCTGCAGACAATGCTTTTACAATATCTCCAGTAAATCGAATTCCACCATCAGCAATTAACGGAACTCCTGTTCCTTTTAATCCTTCAGCAACCATCATTACTGCACTTAATTGTGGTACTCCCACTCCTGCAATAATTCGTGTTGTACAAATAGAACCAGGTCCTATCCCTACTTTAACTGCATCAGCACCTGCATCAGCTAACGCTTTTGCTGCCGCTCCAGTTGCAATATTACCCACAACGACTTGTAATTCTGGATATTGTGCTTTTACTTTTTTTAACGTTTCTATAACACCTTTTGAGTGTCCGTGAGCAGTATCAACAACAACAGCATCAACTCCTGCATTGTATAAAGCTTCTACTCTTTCCATTACATCGGCAGTTACGCCAACTCCTGCAGCAACTCTTAATCTACCAAAGCTATCTTTACAAGCATTTGGTTTTAATTTTACTTTGGTGATGTCTTTATAAGTGATTAAACCTTTTAATTCGTTTTTATCATTTACAACAGGTAGTTTCTCAATTTTATATTGTTGTAAAATTTCTCTTGCAGTTTCAAAATTTGTATTTTCTGGTGTTGTTATGATATTTTCTGAAGTCATAATCCCTTTTACAGGAAGCTCCATATCTTTTTGAAATCTTAAATCTCTATTGGTTACAATACCAACCAACAAATTAGCTTCATCAACAACCGGAATACCACCAATTTTAAATTTAGCCATTAAAGCTAACGCGTCACCAACATTTGCCGAATCAGAAATAGTTACTGGATCTTGAATCATCCCACTTTCCGAACGTTTTACAATCCTTACTTTATCTGCCTGTTGAGCAATGGTCATGTTTTTGTGCAACACTCCTATTCCTCCCTCTTGAGCAATAGCAATTGCCAACCTAGATTCTGTAACGGTATCCATTGCTGCAGAAACAATAGGCACATTTAAACGAATTCCTTTTGTAAATTGAGTTGAAATATTAACATCTCTTGGAAGAATATCAGAATAAGATGGTACCATAAGTACATCATCATAAGTTAATCCTTCTCCAATAAATTTGTCTGATTGATTGTTCATGAATTTTCGAGTTAAAATTCACGCAAAACTAAGAAAAAATAGGCATTTATATTCCAATTTTATAACAGATTTTTATTTTACTTTTGCCTTACAAATTTCAATACTTTTATGAATAGTAAAATCACCTACCCACAGTACAGAAAGTACAGCCATGGCAAATCTTTTTTTAAGATAATTTCATCAGAAGAATTTGAAGAAATTCAACTCTTAGGTAAAAAAATAACCCTACATGAATTTAAGGCAAAAATATTTCCCGACAGAAATTATATTTCTGACCTTACTTTTGATTATCACAACCACTGGGAAGTAATTGAAGCAAATGAATATGAAGATTTAAAAAAGAAAACCTGTCAGTAGTCAGTAGTCAGTAGTCAGTAGTCAGTAGTCAGTAGTCAAAAAAAACTATTTACTTTCAACTTGTTACTTGTTACTTGTTACTCCCTTTATCCTTCTAAAAACAAATCTTCAAAATCAATAGCATGCTCTCCAAAAGTTTCTACATTATCATGCGCAACAACATAAGTACTCTCTTTACCTATCACTTTTGAAAAATATAATTCATACTCAATATGATCTTCTTGTCTAATCATAAAAATCATTGCGTGGTCTTTATTTTTTTCTGAAGTTAAATCAGCCTGACAAATAGAACATTCAAAATCTAGCATTTCGCCTTTTTCTAACTGAAATTTATCGTGATGTAAATATTTATACTCGCCAACTTTTGGACTCATCATTAACAATCCTTTGTGTTTTTTATGTGTTTGGGTTGCAAAAACTAAATAACCTCCAACATTCAAATGTCCTTTACATTTAGGGCAGATGTAATCATTATCTTTCATACTCATAGCATATAATTTAAAGGGTTAAAAAACTTCTATAAAGTTAAAAAATAATCACTACCCTACAAATGATTTCTAACAGAAATTTAGCAATTGTATAGCCAATTGATTTTTACTAATTTTGCAACTTAAATTTAGATTTATGAAAGAGTTTTTTGCCAAAGAATTTTACCACAATACCGTTTTAGATTGGGGAATATCATTTTTAATTATTTTAGGAGCTATAGTTGTTGGAAAAATATTGTACTGGTTTTTTAGTAAAATAGTAAAAAAACTAACTGAAAAAACAAAAACAAAAATTGATGATATCATTATTGATATGATTGAAGAGCCTATAGTTTTGGCATTAACAATTTTTGGTTTATGGTACGGATTGCACCGTTTAAATTTCACTCCAGAATGGTATGATTGGATGGGAAAAGTTTACCACATTTTACTTACCATTAATGTTACTTGGTTAATAGCACGTATGCTTGATGCAATTATTGCAGAATATATTGTACCAATGACCGAAAAAACAGAAAGTGATTTAGATGATCAAATCATACCCATTGTACAAAAAGGTTTACGCTCTGCCATTTGGATTTTAGGAATTATTGTAGCTTTAAATAATGCAGGATATGATGTTGGTGCTTTAATTGCTGGTTTAGGTATTGGTGGTTTAGCTTTAGCAATGGCCGCCAAAGATTCTGTCTCTAATATTTTTGGAGGGATTATGATTTTTACCGATAAACCTTTTAAGGTTGGAGATCGAATTAAGATAAATGGTTTTGATGGCACTATTACTGAAGTAGGTATAAGAACAAGTAGAATGAGAACATTAGAAGGTCGCTTAGTAACCATCCCTAACTCTCAATTTACTGGCGATATGGTTGAGAACGTAACCGAAGAACCAAACAGAAAAGTAAAATTAAATTTAGGTTTAACTTACGATATGACTGCCGAACAAATGGAAAAAGCTATCGAAACCCTTAAAGAAATTGCTGCTAATAATACAGCTATAGAAACTGATATTGCTGTTGGTTTTACCTCTTTTGGAGATTTTTCTTTAGGAATTTTATTTATCTATTACATCAAAAAAGAAAGCGATATTTTAAACACTAAAACCAATATGAATCTGGCTATTCTTAGAGAGTTTAATAAACATGGTTTAGATATGGCTTTCCCTACTCAAACAATTTACAATATAGCTCAGAAATAAACTTGCTATTTTCTCGTTGTCCTTTTTATGAAAAACTTAGTCTTCATCTATTTTACAATATTATTAAACTTTTGTTTTGCTCAAAAAAAGCAAGCAAACTCAAAATTATTTGAATGTAATGAGATTTTAAATGCCGCAGACATCGACAATGCACTTGTTGTTAAAGATGTTGAAAAAATCATTTTAAAATGCTCTCCTAAAGGTAAAGGAAAATACAACGAAGTTGGTTCAGGGAAAAGCAGAGATAAAAACTATTTTAAAGAAGAACACAACATTGTTTGGATAAAATTTACAGCAAGTTCTGATGGCAATCTAATTTTCAGAATAAAACCTCGGAAAGTTACTGATGATTATGATTTTTTGTTATTCAAAATAGAAGACAACAATTCTATTTCTAAAATCAAAAACAAAACACTAAAACCCATTAGAACAAACATATCAAGAACAGATACCGAAGAAAAAGGGCTTACCGGACTTAACACCTCAGCCACAGCCACCCACATAGTATCTGGCGCACACAACAATTATAGTAAATTTATAAACGTAAAAAAAGGAGAGGCATATTATCTTGTATTAGATAATGTTTATTCCGAAGGAGAAGGTGCTATTGTTCATCTTAAATATCAAAAAACCATAGATATCTCTGGCGTAATTAAAAACGAAAATAAGCCACTTGATGCAGAAATTAATTGGACTGATGCTAAAACAGGAAAAATATTAAGTACCACAAAAACAAACCCAACAAATGGAGAATTCAGTTTCAGCGTTCCTTTTGACAATATCCAACCTGAAAAAAAATATATTTTAAGCGTAACATCTGACGAACATTTTTTTAAAGAAACAACTTATACAACTACCCAAATAGCAAAACAAACTACTCCAATTTCGGTATTATTACCTCAACTAAAAAAAGAAAAAAAATTCCCTATTCACAACATTAACTTTGTTGGTAATTCACCAAGAGTGCTCCCTAGTGGAAAGCCAAGTTTAAACAACTTGCTAAAACTGATGCAAAAAAATAAATCATTACACATTTTAATTGAAGGGCATACGAATGGTTGTTCTGGAGGAATGCAATTCGTACAAAAACTATCTGAAGATAGAGCTAAAGCAGTGCTTGATTACTTATGCAAAAATGGAATAGAATTTATAAGAGTTGAAACCATTGGCTACAACTGTTCTCAGATGCTATATCCTACCCCTAGAAATGAAAAAGAGAGTTCTCTAAACAGAAGAGTAGAAATTTTAGTAACTGAATTTTAATTAAAAGCTCTAAAAGAAATTCCTGCTCCAATAAAGTAGTTTTCGAAAGTATTTACATCTACCCCTACTTTTGCATCTAATTGTATTTTATCTTTTAGTAAGTAGGCAACTCCAACATTAGCAAAGGAAAAAAAATCTGTTTTATCTTCCACTTTATTTTCAGAAGTGTTCCCATAATTTTCGATATAAAATCCAAATTTATCGGTAATACTTCTCCCATAAGAAATGGTATAGATATAAGATACATCTCCATCTTTAGTTAAAGATTCTACACCAATATTGGCATCTAATTCTGACTTATCATTGATAACAAAACCAAAAAGTAATTTTTCTGAGAAAAACAAATAACTTCTATCATTTTCTGATAAGCCAACCGTACTTAAAAAGGCCATTTTAAATTTGTCTTTTCTAAATAGTTGCACTTTTATACCTAAAAATAAATCCCCATTATTAAAATCAGAACTTGCTTTATAAAACGAATTATCCACTCTTAATTCTAAAAATTTTAATACTCCATACCTCAACGTATATTCTGGCGCAGTAAAACTTTCGCTATCAAAATCAATAGTTGTTCCTGTTTCAAATTGCAATGCTTTTTGAGGAATTACTAAAGGAGAATAAGTTGCTCCTGGTCTGTCGGTAGATATTGTTTCTTGAGCAAGAGTGATATTGCTTATCAAAATAAGTAATCCTAAAATTTTCTTCATCTGCTTTTTTTTGCAAAGCTAATTCTATTTTTTATTTAGGGTATAACGAACTCCAAAAAAACCTCTTATTCCTTGATTGGCAGCATACACATAAGTAGGATCAAAGGTATATCCATTAGGGTTATCTGGTGAATTTACATTTTTATCAAAAGGATCGTTAGCACGTAATATAGAATATGATGGTGGAGTAAAATTAAGTAGATTTTTAATCCCTCCATAAATTTCCCATCCCTTAGCAAAAGTCTTGGTAATTTGTATATTTTGTATGCTATACCAGTCAGAATATTCTGGTCTAAAATCATTTTCTACCAATGGCAGTTTCATAGGTCCGTACAGATTACCGCTATAATCAATTTTAATTTTTGATTTATAAAATGTGTAAGCAGCACTAAATGTTCCTGATACAGCCTCTGTCAACAATTGTTCTTCTCTTTGCAAATTTCCTACTTCATTTCTATTCATCTGATAAACATCTAAAAAAGTACCTCCAAGTTGTATTTTTAGAGGAGAGGTAAAATTAAAAGATAAATTAAAACTAGCTCCCTGAGAAATAGCATAACCATCTAAATTTTCATAAATAATTTGTTGTGGGTTTTTATCATAATCAGGACTAATTTTATTAGTGAAATACGTATAAAATAAACTCGCATTAAAATCAATAAAACCAAACTTAGTATTAATAAATTTTTGATAATGAATATTGGTATTGTATGACTGCTCAGGCTTTAGCTGTTCTACTACCACAACATCTCTTGCTCCAATTGTAGCGGCATGATCTTCGGTAAATAAATTAACTACTCGATAGCCTGTACCAAAACTTACTCTAAGAATATCACCATCATTGGGCATCCATTTATAATTGGCCCGTGGTGTAAAAATATTTCCGTGTCGCGAATCATAATCGTATCGAATACCCAATAACACTCTATTCTTTTCATTTAAAGCAATATCATCTTGTAAAAAAATACCTGGCAAATAGGCTTCATCTGGCTTATTAAAAGGGTTTAATGTGTCTGCAGAAAATGTAGCAGGAGTATTATCATCATAATAAGTATAGCGAAAAGCACCACCTAACATAATACCATGCGTACTCCACATTTTTTTATCCCAATGTAATTGAGAAAAAGCAATATTTTGACTGGCTATATAAGGTGTTGTTCCATAAGCAGCATTTTGATCATGATCAGAATAAGAAAAACTTAAAAACATATTTTCATTAGTTGGCAATTGATATTTACCCATAATTTCATAACGTTTAGTATAAATTGATTCTCCATAAATACTATCTCCTCCTCTAAACTCTGGAGTCCATTGCATTTCTCCTCCCCACCTATCTTCATAAATATATCTAAAAGCAATGGATGCCTCTCTATCTTTATTCCGTTTTAAGCTCCACTTATTAAAAACAGAAACTCTATTTTGTAGGGTTACATCCGTAAAATTGTCACCATTATTATCTATCGGATTACTATAATTAAAATAATTTACTCCAATTATTGATGTTGCTTTCCCTAACTTAAAACGGGTTGATACATCCGTATTTACTTCTCCCCACGTAGTTCCCATCACATCAAAAGAAAATAAAGGAGCTCTTTCTGGCGACTTGGTAATTACATTAATCAATCCTCCAACAGCTTCAGACCCAAAAAGTGTTGATGCGGGTCCTTTTACCACTTCCATTTGTTGTATCATACTATTAGGAATTCCATTTAAGCCATAAACAGATGCTAAACCTCCTACAATTGGCATTCCATCTATTGTTATCATGGTATAAGGACCTTCCATTCCGTTAATATGAACATCGCCAGTATTACAAACACTACAGTTTACCTGAGGACGAACACCATTAACAATCGCTAAGGCTTGAAACAAAGATGGTGTTGGATTCTTTTTAAAATAATGAGGAGTGTACACTTCTATAGGCACAGCAGATTCCATTAACGAAACCTCTTTTAAGGTTCCTGTTATCACTACCTCATCAAGACTTGCTGCTGTTTTTTCGGTACTAATACTAATTTTTGTTGTTTCATCTTTTTTAACAATAACACTTTGCCTATAAGTTTTATAACCTACAGCACTAGCTTGTATCGTTTTTTTACCAACAGCAACATATTTAATAATAAACTTACCATCAACATCACATGCAGCTCCTTTTTTAGAACCTACAATCCCAACATTTGCAAAAGGGACTACCTCTCCACCACTCTTTACAACTCCCGATACATTTCCTGTTTGGGCAATCCCTATTAAAGGGATCATAAACACAATTAAAATTAACTTTTTCATCCTTATTTTTATTTAGACTAATTATAAATAACAAAATTATGACGCAAATTGGATTAGTACAATACCATAAAAAAGGTATTTTTTATTTTTTCTGCAAACCTACAACTTATTTTTAGACTAGTCTAAAAATAAGTTAAACACTAATCGAAATAATTTAATTACTTTTGCTAAAATTATTTTTATGAATTCCTTTACCGAAGAAAATTATTTAAAAGCCATTTTTAAACTATCGGCTACTAAAAAAGAAGGTGTACCTACAAATTCTATTGCTGTAGAAATCGATACCAAAGCATCTTCGGTTACTGATATGATTAAAAAATTATCGGATAAAAAATTAGTTAATTATAAAAAATATCAAGGCGTTAACTTAACTGAAAAAGGTAAAAAAATTGCTGTTACCATTATTAGAAACCATCGTTTATGGGAAGTTTTTTTAGTAGAAAAACTTAACTTTAAATGGGATGAAGTGCATGAATTTGCAGAAGAATTAGAGCACATTAAATCTGATGACCTTACAGAACGATTAGATGCTTTTTTAGCATTTCCCAAATATGATCCGCATGGAGATCCGATTCCTGATAAAAATGGAAACATTAACAGACATCAAGATATTACCTTGGCAGATTTATCTGCAAAACAAAAAGCAATTGTAGTTGGTGTTAAAGAGCACTCTACCGAATATTTAAAATATCTAGAAAGTTTAAACTTGATTTTAGGAGCAGAAATTGAAGTAGAAAAGGTTGTTGATTTTGATCAATCCATGACTATTTTGGTAAACAATAAAAATAAAGAAAGCATCTCGCATCAAGCGAGTAAAAATTTAATAATTAAAAAAACAAGCTAAAAAAATGGATAAATTAATATTATTTTTTGAAGGCTTAGACCCCGTAGTCCAGGCTCTTTATGCTACCCTTTTTACTTGGGGAGTTACCGCTGCAGGAGCATCGTTTGTATTTTTCTTTAAAAAAATGAATAGAGCTGTTTTTGACGGAATGCTTGGTTTTACTGGTGGAGTAATGGTTGCAGCAAGTTTTTGGTCGCTACTAAGTCCTTCTATCGAAATGAGTGAAGGAGAAGGTTTTGTCAAAGTTATTCCTGCCGCAGTAGGATTTTTAGGTGGTGCTTTATTTTTATATTCTTTAGATAAAGTATTGCCGCATTTACACATCAACTTTAGACAAGATGAAGCCGAGGGAGTAAAAACAGATTGGCACCGGTCAATACTTTTAGTTTTGGCAATTACTCTACATAACATTCCCGAAGGATTAGCCATAGGTGTACTATTTGGAGCAGCAGCAGTTGGTATAGATGGAGCTACTGTTGGAGGTGCTATAGCCCTAGCTATTGGTATCGGAATCCAAAACTTTCCAGAAGGTATTGCCGTATCTATGCCCCTAAGAAGACAAGGATTAAGCCGTTGGAAAAGTTTTCATTACGGTCAACTTTCTGCTATTGTAGAACCTGTAGCCGCAGTTATTGGTGCATGGGCAGTAATCGCATTTCAACCAATTTTACCTTATGCTTTAGCTTTTGCAGCAGGGGCAATGATTTTTGTTGTGGTAGAAGAAGTAATTCCCGAAACACAAAGAGACAAGTTTACCGACATTGCCGTACTCGGTTTTATTGGTGGATTTATTGTAATGATGGTGTTAGATGTTGGTTTAGGTTAAAAATGATTATTGAATAATGAATATTGATTATTATAAAGTTTACTTTTACAGTTAATGAGTACAAAAATCAATATCAAAAATAAAAAAGCGAAATTCGAATACGAATTTTTAGAAAAATTTACTGCTGGAATTGTTTTATCAGGAACAGAAATAAAATCTATTAGAGCAGGTAAAGCGAGTATTATGGAAGGATATTGCTTTGTTAAAGATAATGAGCTTTTTATTACCAACATGTACATAGCCGAATACGAACAAGGATCATACAACAACCACGAACCTCGAAGAATTCGTAAACTTTTATTAAATCGAAACGAAATTGATAAACTCATCAAAAAGAAAAAAGACGTTGGTTTAACCATCATTCCTTTAAGCTTGTTTATTAACGGTAAAGGTTATGCTAAGCTTGATATTGCCTTAGCAAAAGGTAAAAAACTACACGACAAACGTCACGATTTAAAAGCTAAAGATGACAAAAGAAGCATGGATAGAGCCATGAAATCTTAAAACACTTGCCTTTTTGTATTAAAATATATCGTATTTATTGTAGCTCCAACTAATCAATCGTACATTTGCGATAAGAGATATGAAAAGAACATTAGAAAATATCAATTACGAGCAATCAACTGAAGATTTAGCTTTGTTTGCTAAAGCTTTATCTCACCCTACAAGAATTGCCATTCTAAAATTTTTAGAAAATCAATCTTGCTCTTGTACAGGCGATTTGATGGAAGTTTTACCTTTAGCACAATCTACCATTTCCCAACACATCAAAGAATTAAAAAAAGCAGGGTTAATTGAAGGTGAATTAAACCCTCCAAAAATTAATTATACAATCAATCAAAAAAATTGGAGCAAAGCAAAAAAATTATTTGAGGATCTTTTTGCTATCAAAAAAAAATGCAAAACAAATCAATGCTAAAAAAATATATTAATCAAATCGCTTATTGCCGATTAACTTTAAAATAAACATTATGAAAACAATTAAAATTTTAGGAACAGGTTGCCCAAAATGCAAAAGCATGGAAGAAATTGTAACAGATGTTGTTAAAGAAAATAACATTGATGCAAAAGTTGAAAAAGTAGAAGACATTATGGAAATAATGAAATACAATATTCTTAGTACTCCTGTTTTAGTAATAGATGAAGATATTAAAATAAAAGGACGTGTTCCTTCAAAAATGGAAGTTATTGAATTATTAAAATAAAGTGAGTTTCGGATAAGAGAATTACTATTAGTTTACTACAAATAAGAAATATCAAGAAAAAGTAATTTTTCAAAATTCACATTAAAAATTAGCTTAATGGAAAAAGCAAAAGAGATATGCCCTACCACAACAATGGGGAAAGTAAAAGAAGGAGCATTAATAGTTGATGTTAGAGATAAATCGGAAGTAGAAAAAGTAACTTTTGATGTGCCTAACTACTTAAACATTCCTATTACCGAACTGGAAGACCGATTAAATGAAATCCCAAAAAACCAAGAAATAGTAATGGTATCCTTAAATGGTAATAAAAGTTTAAAAACAACTTACTTTTTAATGAATGCTGGTTACCAAAATGTGTATAACATGCATAATGGAATTATTAAATGGGCATCAAAAGGATTTCCTACAAAAGGAGATGTAGATGAATTATTAATTGCAGCAAATTTAGATTGTTCGCAACCGAACTGCTGCTAAACTCAAAAAACAATGAAACTATTAAAACTAAGTGCTTTTTCACTTTTATTAATACTAAGTGCTTGCGGACAAAATGAAAGCAAAATCGATAAAAAAGCTGAAATTACTTTTATAGAATTAGGTTCCGTAAAATGTGTTCCTTGCAAAAAAATGCAAGTAGTTATTAAACAAATAGAAGAAAAATACCCCACCCAAGTAAAAACTATTTTTTATGATGTTTGGATAGATGAAGGTGAGCCATATGCCGAAGAATACAACATAGACCCCATTCCTACACAAGTATTTCTAGATAAAAACGGTACTGAATTTTACCGTCACGAAGGTTTTTTTCCGTTTGAAGAATTAGATTTAATTATACAGCAACAACTCAATAAATAAAACCATGTTCGATTGGATAAAACATCTCGCAGATTGGTTTGTTTTTGAAACACTCCAATTAGAAAAGGGAAGTCATATCGCTGAGGCATTGAACTTTTTTATTTACGATACCACTAAAATTTTAATCTTACTTTTTACTGTTATCTTTTTTATGGGAATTGTAAATAGCTATTTCCCTATCGATAAAGTCAAAAATTACTTATCAAGAAATAAGCTTTTTGGGTTAGAGTATTTAATGGCAAGTCTATTTGGTGTAGTTACACCTTTTTGTTCTTGTTCTTCTGTACCCCTATTTATTGGATTTGTACAAGGTGGAATTCCACTTGGGGTAACCTTTGCTTTTTTAATTACTTCGCCCCTAGTTAATGAAGTTGCTATTGGTTTATTTATTGGTTTATTTGGACTTAAAATGACCGTTATTTATGTAGTTAGTGGTATTTTGTTAGGAACAATTTCTGGTTACATTCTTCAAAAACTAAAGCTAGAACGTTTTTTAACCCCCTGGGTAAAAGATCTATTAGTAAATGCTCAAAGAGAACAAGCTGTTTTTGTTGCTGAAAAGCAATCATTTAAACAACGATTACCTATTATTTGGAGTGAAGTAACAAAAATATTAAAAGGAGTTATTTTATATGTAATAGTAGGTATTGCTATCGGTGGACTAATGCACGGGTACATTCCCGAAGGTTTTTTTGAGCAATACATGAGTAAAGACAACTTTTTTGCTGTACCTATCGCAACTATTTTAGCTGTACCAATGTATTCTAACGCATCAGGTATTTTACCTGTAGTACAAGTGTTGGTTGCCAAAGGAATTCCTATAGGTACTGCCATTGCTTTTATGATGGGAGTTGTAGGCTTATCTTTACCCGAAGCCATGCTCTTAAAAAAAGTAATGACTTTTAAATTAATAGGAATATTCTTTGGCGTAGTAACTCTTTGCATTATTATTTCAGGGTATTTATTTAATATCATTTTATGATAATAAAAATTTTACACATGAAAAAATTAAGCTACATAGTCATTTTAACATTTGCGCTTTTCTCTTGTAAGCAAAAAAATAAAATAGCTAAAGAAATAAATTCAGTAACGATAAAAGTAAATGATACAGATTTTTCTAAAGGCCGATTAGGTCTAGAACACGAAGTAACTTTAAAGGATTTAGAAAAATTTCACGGACATTTGTGCGATGGTTTAGTTGTTGGGTTTTTAGGAGTAAAAGAAGGACTATCAATACTTTATCCTAATGGAATTACTGACAGAACAAATACTAGAATAATAAGTAAGAGTTCTCCCTGCTTAACAGATGTTGCCGTTTATGTTAGTGGTGGTCGTTATCAATTTAACTCTTTTTATGTAGATAATTCTATTAAAAATGGCTTTTACATTATCCAACGAAAAGATAACGGAAAAACAGTTGTTGTAAGTATGAATAAAGGTGTGAAACCGAAAGAAATTAACGAACTTGGAGCTTTAGCTATAAAAGGAGAATTGCCTGCTTGCGATTTAGATAAACTAAAAAAACTAGAAGATGAATTTTCTGAAAAATTACTAGCTGAAAACCCAAAAGATAATTTCACAGTAACTGAAATTACTGGTTTTAACTGGAATCCTATTTTAAAAAATAATTATACCAAAACTGATGTCTTAAATAAAAACACAAAAAATTGTACTAATTAAAAACATAACTTATGAAAGCTTTAAAATTATTATCTTCAATATTAATGATCACCTTCTTTTCTTGCAGCGGAAATGCTCAAGAAAAAAACATAACAACATCAACAAAAAAAAATCAAATAGAAGTAATCGATTTTTATGGAACGCACCGATGTACCACATGTAAAGCTATTGAAGCAAATGCAAAATATACTGTTGAAACTTATTTTGCATCAGAACAAAAAAATGGAACAGTAGTTTTTAAAACAATAAATGTTGATGATGAAAAAAATGAGCAAATTGCTGAATCTTTTGAAGCTGCAGGAACTGCTTTATTTTTAAATGTAATTGTAAATGGTAAAGAAACACATATTGATATTACCGATTTTGCTTTTATGAAAGGCAATGAAAAAGAAGCTTTTTCAAAAGAGCTAAAAACAAAAATTGAAGCTGAATTAAAAAAGTTATAATGGAATTTTTACAACATTTAATCGATAGCTATAACATTCCTATTTTATCAGCTTTAGTACTCGGATTAATGACGGCCATTAGTCCTTGTCCTTTAGCAACTAACATTACTGCTACTGCTTTTATATCCAAAAACATTACCAACAAAAAAAAAGTTTTTTTAAGTGGAATAGTATATTCTTTAGGTAGAGCATTTAGCTATACGGCAATTGGATTAATTTTATATTTTGGAGCAAGCAAGTTTCATATAGCACGTTTTTTTAACCAAAATGGAGAAAAATTTTTAGGTCCTCTATTAATTATCATTGGCTTAATAATGTTAAACATTATTAAGTTAAACTTTTTAGGAAAATCTAATTTTCAAGAAAAACTAACCGATAAATTTAAAAACAAAGGCCTTTTAGGTTCTTTTTTAATAGGAGCTGTTTTTGCTTTAGCTTTTTGCCCATATAGTGGGGCGCTATATTTTGGGATGTTAATTCCTATGACAATTTCTTCGGCAAATGGGTTATATTTACCTATTGTTTTTGCTTTTGGTACTGGCTTACCCGTAATTATGTTTACTTACCTGCTTGCCTTTACAGCAAGTAAAGTTGGTATTTTTTACACTAAGATTACAAAAATTGAAAAAGTAATGAGACTAATTGCTGGCATTGTATTTATTCTCACTGGTCTTTATTATGTTTCCATTTTTATAGGCTTATTGGAATAATTTTAACTAAAGGTATTTTTGATGCTTTTATATTCAAATAATTAAACTATTTTCGTTTAACATTAAAATTACTATGCGAAAATTCTTTGTTTTATTATTAATACTATCTGTATAGTTAATGGCTACATAGTGCTAAATTTGAAGTTCAGTTCTTCTAATAAAGTTCTGTGTTAAACTGAAAGTTTCGGTTCATTAAAACGCCACTAACCATACAGTAAACGTTGGTAACCATTTCTTAGCTTTTTTTTATTTTTCAGTTCTGTAATTCTCACGCTTTTTTTCGCAAAGTTTCTTCAACTTAGTTTACTCAATTTTTGACAAGTAAGTCAGCGAATTTTGACCGCTAATTAATTACTTGTAGTTGGACAAAATAGCCACTTAAACTTAGCTTTTTCGGCTGACTTTTATGTAGTCAATTCGTAGTTGGAAAAAGTAGCATAACGTAATTTTAATCGGGGACTCTTACGCACATTCTGCACAGCTTGACCAAGCAAGACAACGTAGCCATTTGTGCATTGGACTTTTTTGCAGAAAACTCATTCGTTGGAAAAATTTGATAACCGTTTCGGCAGACTACTCGCCTACTCCAATTAATTACTGATTACTTC
>Ga0256845_1000182_pt1 | contig 58399 bp, 53 predicted proteins | sample RiftiametaG_FD_189101 | JGI IMG/M metagenome (GOLD analysis project Ga0256845, IMG submission 189101) | Tube worm associated microbial communities from hydrothermal vent at the East Pacific Rise, Pacific Ocean - Riftia | ecosystem: Host-associated > Annelida > Integument > Unclassified ...
AAATAGAGTAAAAGCATCAAAAAAACAACTGGTTTCAGAGTAAAAAACAGTTATTTCAACTAAATAATTGAAAAATAAGACAAAAAATAGCTCGTAAATTTATTTGCCACCTTTTGCAACGGTCTTACATCTTCAATTTTATCTTCAATTTCTAAAATTGCTTGACTAGAGCCAATAATTGTAGACTCTAAATCAATAAAACTTCTTCTTTCTTCTTTAAAAAAAATGTTTTCTGCTTGCAATTCATTTTTTAAGTGTTGCAGTTCCGTTACTACATCTTTTAATATTTTTTCTGTTTGTTTCAATTCAGAAATATCTATCGCTAATCCAATTAAATAATCTTCACCATTCACCATTGCATAATTAGCAGAATCTAAAATGGGTATTTTTTTTCCAGATTTGGTGACAAGATTTTGTTCAATTGTTTGCTGCTTTTTTTCTGAAAAAACAGTATCAATTGCAATAGAGTTAATATCAATAGTAGTTTCTTCTACAAAATCGTAAATATCTTTTAAATATAATTCTTGAGCAGAGTAACCCAATACCTTTTCGGTGTTTTTATTCCACATGACTAACTTCTGTTCTTTATTAAAAACATAAGCTACTTGTGGCATAGCATCTAAAATATCTTGTCCATTTATATTTTTTGTATGATGTTTTATTTTATTCATTATTAAGTCTTAAAAGAAGTACACCACAATGATAATAAAAACTAATAACATCAAAAAAAAATAGATGTTTGGTAATTATTGGTAATTTTGAAAACTTAACTTAAAATTAATTATAGATGAAAAATAAGTTTAAAATTTCAATTTTAGCGATGCTTTCAGCAGTTGTGTTATACAGCTGTACTAAATATCCTGATTTGTATGATGATGAAAGAATAAAAGATGTTACCATTACCTATTATGATGATGATGCAGATTTTACTAAATTTAAAACATATTCTATTGTAGATACTGTTGGAAATGTTGTTAAAGATGGGAAAACAAATAAGGTAGTGCCTTCTGAATATTCTGAGGTGATATTAACACACATTAACAATAATATGGCAAGTTTAGGCTACACTAAAGTTGATACTTCTGCAAAACCTGATTTATTAATTAATGCACATACTTTAGCAATAGAAGTAGAGCATGTTGGTAGTTATTATCCTTATTACGGATATGGTGGCGGATATTATTGGGGATACCCTGGTTATGGTTATTCTTATCCTTACTATTATAGTTATGATAAAAGTTTTGGTTCTGTAACTATTGAAATGGCAAACAGAAATAAGATTGATCATGGAGCAAATAAAATCCCTGTAGTATGGACCGCATTAATTTTAGGTGCTACAAATACGACAAGTAATGCAACCACTAGAATTACCAATGGAATTGATGAAGCATTTGCGCAAAGCCCATATTTAGCAAAATAATAGATAAGATTTTAAATAAAAAATTATGAAAAAAATATTTTTAATAGGATTAACATTATTGAGCTTGTCATCTTTTGCTCAGTACACTACAATTAGTTATTCTACAGCTACTCCTTTAGGTGGTTATAGAGATTTTGTAGCAAGTAATAGCTGGGTAGGTTTTGAAGCTGGCTATCAACATATGTTCGGAGAACATTTAGCTGTTGGTTTTCAGTACAAATACTCTAAATTTTATGAGAAAAAAGATAGACACACTTATGATTTTACTACAGATAATTCAGTTGGTTCAATTACAGGAGTGAGATATTCTTATAGTTTTGTAAACAACTTTAATTTTTCTTTAAATTATATCGGTCAAACAAATACTTCTTTTACACCTTATGCAGGTTTCGCTATAGGACCAACATATATTGATAACTTATTAATAGTTGGTATCCTTGAAGTTGATGATGATACGTGGGCTTTCTCTATGACTCCTCAAGCGGGACTAATGTATTCAATAGGACCTGGAATTGCTTTAGATCTTAAAGTAAGTTATAATTATATTCCTGTAAAGTATGATGATGTAACAGCTTTTCAAGCTTTAGGTGTTGCTATCGGATTTACGTGGTCACCACTTCTTGACTAATCAAACTGATTAAATCATAAAAAAATCCGAAGCATTTGCTTCGGATTTTTTTATGGATTAATTTTTTGTATTTTAACAAAGCAATTACTATTCTGCCTTATTATTAATGTAAGTGATGCGAATTTACTTAGAATTTAATGGGCTGATTTATTTGTTGGGAGATAAACAGGAGGGCTAGAAAATGCTTCTCTAAAAGAACATAACTTTAAGTTTTTCTTACGTAGAAAGGAGATCATATTGTTACTCAGGGATTCCTATTGTGATTACATTTATTACATCAGCAAAAGCATTTTTCTATTTGAAGTACTCAAATAAATATATTTAAAATCGGGCAGTGCAGGTTTATGGTAGTTTTTTTTGTTTTTTTCGTAATACGCTTCAAGCATTTTTGAAGATGGTTGTAGAACTTCAGCTAATCCATCAGAAATAAACTCCATTTATACTCATCAACTATCCCTTTTATTTCTATTATAGTGGGTTGCCTATCTTTTTTTTGATTCCCATTTACTCGCTTATTTTGCTCTTTATTAACTAGATTAAAAAGTAAAAATAATAGGGCTCCTAAAAATAGAAAGTGAAGTAGGAGTTTTTTTAACCTTTATTATAGCCTACTCTACTAAATAGGGTACATCAACAGCTATTTTAATTGATTTACCTTCAGTAAGTTTTTGGTCAGACTTAACAGCATTAATGATTTCTGTAACTTCTATAGTTAAGGTATTATTACTACGATCACTAAGTTCTTTTATATTTTCGCTAGCAGTTGCAGGAACCACTTTTAATGTTTTGTAGGTTAAATTCTTTCTGTCTGTATCAGAAAGAGGAGCAATACTTTTTAATGATTTTTCAATTATAGAGTTGTACTTAGATGTGGCAAGTCCACTAACACTAATCAGTGTACTGTCTAACTGTACCCATGCTAATTGTGCATTTGCAGTATCTTTTCCTTTATATTTTTTAAGTGTAATAATATATGCCGTTAATCCGTTTAGGTTTGCTGTATCAGAACTTGTAATCAATGCCTTTTTAGATGCGCTTAAGCCTGATAAATACTTGTCAGCAGCTTCTTTTGGTGATGTTTGCTCTTTTGCGATAGTAATGGCTATAATTCCATTTTTATCCTCTGTATAAGCTCCAACGGCTTCGTTTGTATTTTCTAATTTCCAATCTTTAGGAAAGTCAATTTTAAAATTTAGGCTAGGATGAGAAAAATGATTGCTATTAATTATTCCTGTTTCAGGGCTGTAACCAACTAATATTCCATTAAATTCCTTTGCAATGTCGTTGGTAATTTCTTCTGTTTTTTTCCAATCTAATTTTTTTCCATTTTCTTGAATTCTTTCAATTCTTTTTGGAGTGTATGGGTGATCGCTTAAATAACTTTTAGTCTCTTGTTCTCCACTAATATTTTCGATACTCATTTCAAGTCTAGCTAAAATTGGATTAAGTGCTAGTGGATCGTATCCTGCTTTCGCAGCTAAAGCTGTACCTAATTTATCAGCTTCATTTTCAGAGCTTTTACCATAGGCTGCAAAAATAAAAGAATTGATACCTTTTAAAGGGGCATTAATTATAGATCCTAAAAGGGGGGTAACAACACCAACTAGTTCCCCAGGAATTTCTAACATTTTAGGGAAAATACTTTTTTTAATTTGTTTAATACCATGTCTATTGTTGGAGTGTATTATTTCATGACCTAAAACACAAGCTAACTCATCTTCGTTTTCAAGTAAAATAATTAAACCAGTAGTCACATAAATGTATCCGCCAGGTAGGGCGAAAGCATTAGGCATAGGGTCTGCTATAATATGAAATTGATAAGGGAATAATGGCTTTTCTAAACTAGCGATTAAACGGTCTCCAACTTTTTTAATATAAGCTGTTTTCTCAACATCTTTATATAAGATCATCTCTGCAGCAACTTTTTGTGCATTTTTATAACCTAAGTTACTATCTAATTTTAAGTTTTGAGAATTACCTTTATTCATTAAAAAGATAATTAAAAATGCAAGTGTTAAAAGTTGTTTTGTCATAGTATAATTTTTTATGCAAGATACAAAAATTAGGATAACTAATTAGTTATCCCAATTCAAAAAAGATTGTTTTTCTATTTAGGAGTATACCAAATTGGAGAGCTATATACTCTCTCTGTTTTTGTTAATGGTGTTTCTATTACTCTAATGTGATAAAAATCCTCTTTGCTTGAGTCAAAATCAGAATCCATCCAAACTTTACTTAATTCAGGAGAATTACATCCGTTAATCGCAACGATAGTTAAGTCAAAAGCAAACAGTTTAAAAGATTTTAGGTTAAGATATGTTGTAATATATACAACATATTAATTAGGAGTTGGAATTATTTTTTTTCTATTTTTGCTACCCTTTATACGATACCCAGCAAAAAATTGAGCCCTCACAAAAAAAGAATTTATTTCGGTTTGATTTCCTGTATTTGCAGAAAAACGATCGATTTTTATATTACTACCAATATAAAAGCGATCACGAACATAGGATAAGGCTCCCATTGCTTTTAAACTTACCGAAAAATCAAAATTGTTTCGCGTATTGTAATCTGCATTTATTGTAGTAATACTTGTTGTAGAGGTGATATATCCTAAAACGGCTGTTAGGTTTAGATTGAAATGTTTAAGAAAAACAAAATTATGGGAGTAGCCTGTATTTACTCCATAGAGGTATTGATTAATATTATTAGCTTGTAAATATGGTGAAAACTGTGTTTCTACTTTTGTAGGCACCAAACTCGAATCTCCATCAATAAAATAACCATTAACGGCAACTCCAACCAAAAAAGAGCCAGCAGATTTTAATTGTTTTTGTGTTAGGGTGTATGCGGCATTTAAACTAAATTTTTTGCTATTAAAAACATGCATGTAACTCAAGCCAAAACCAGTTGTTTCAATATCTTCTCTTTGAGGGTGCTTGTTTCCATTAGTGTTTAAATTAAAATCTTTATAATTGTCTATGTAATATCCTTTATAATTAGAGAAAAATGCCGCAAGCCACATTTTTTTATAAATAAAAGAAGTTCTTAGGTTAAATTTCTTTGTTTTACCATATTTGGTTTCCGATTGTTTAACAATTTTAAAGTCATTAGAAATGTTTAAGGTGAAACCATATCTACTAAAACCAAATCCTATAGCAGGGCTGATTGCAGGTTTGTATTTTAGTGTAGTTTTTTTAGAAAGATCGTTTAGCGTAAAATTGTTGAAATAGAGGACACTGTATAAATGGAAACTAACTTCATCATAAAATTTGATGTAGGTAGTATCACTCGTACGAAGACTAGTTCCTAGTTCTCCCATTGTAGCATCAACGGCTTCTGCTGTTTTTGTAACTGCATCAATTGTTTTATCAACCGTAGATTGAGCATGGGTTGAAAAAGAAATCCAACTCCATAAAAACCCAAAGAGTATAGATTTTATGTTTTTCATTTAAGAGTAAGTTTACCTTCTTCTTCCTCCTCCACCTCTACTAGGTGCAGATCTACCACCCCCATAAGATCCGCCTCTATTTCCTCCTGATGGGGTGGATCTTTGACGTTGATAGTTGTTGTTTCCTCTATTTCTGTTTTGATATTGTTGTTCCATTGATCTAGACCTTTGTTGGGTATTGTTTTTCGGTTGAGTACTTGGCCTTGTTTGAGGTCGAGTGCTAGGTTTTGCTTTAGGTTGTGTACTTGGTCTTGTTTGGGGTTTTGTTTTTGGAGTTCCTGTGTTAGGACGAGTGCTTGGCTTGTTGTTTTTTTGTTGCCAATTTCCACTTTTGTCACGTTGATGTACATTACCTTTTTTATCGGAGTACATGTTATTTGGCTTTTTTGATGGTTGGGTACTGGGTCTAGTATTTGGCTTTGTGTTTGGCCTAGTGCTAGGTTTTGTTGTAGGTTTTCTGTTGTAATTTCCTGTGCGTTTTACTCCGTTGCTTCTGTTTTGATAAGCGTTTCTGTTTCCGTGTGCATAACCTGCAGCATAACCTCTTCTTGCTCCATGACTATATCCATGATGATAACCTCTATTGTATCCATGTCTGTATCCGTGGTGGTAGCCATGAGCTCCCCAGTAACCATGGTGATGATAAGCGTGAACAGTCATCCATCCATAACTAACTCCTACAGAAAACCCCCATCCAGTATAAGGATTGTAATGAACCCCGTAACCATAAGTTACAGGTCTTGGGTAATAATGAACGCCATACCAAGGTTGGTAATAATAACCTGTTCCATAAACAACAACGCCACCATAAATGTATGAGTTATAGTATCCAGGAGTATACCCTACATAAACAACTTCTGGTGTAGCTTCGTAGATGTAAACATATTTTAAATTATATACAGGGTAGCTAGATGGTATTTTATCTACCTGATCAGGTCTGATATCAGAAACTTTCCATGGACCTTCAGCACTTGAAGCTATAAACCATACACCATTATCAACACAGTAATATTTACCAGCAACAACTTTTAAAACACTGCTTTCAGTATTGATTGCATATGATAAATCTGTTCCTTCAATTTTTTCAAATTGAGGTTTTCCATCATAAGTAACTTTTGATGTAGCAGTTTTTCTATCAATTTCGGCTGTTTGAGGGATGTATTGTTCGTATTTAGCCTCTAAAGATTCTGCAGTTCCGGGGATGCTATACCGAACTGAAGCTACTGCCGAACTATCAGGAATATTTCCAAAGTCTTTTGGTAAGGTTGAAGGTTCAATAAATTTCCAATCGCCATCTTTCATCGATTTAGAACTGTACCATCTTCCATTTAATAATATAAAGTGATGTTGTGAAGTAATATCCATAATAATGTCACTTTCTGTATTGGTAACATATAATAAAGAAGTGTTTTTGATAGGCTCATATTTTAATTCTCCATCAGCAATTATCAATTCTGCGGGTACTGTGCTAATAATAATTTTTGCAGAAGAAGGTGGTCCTTGACTCTTATCTTCTTTTGTGTCTTCGTTTTCTTTCGATTTCTCAATTTCCTTTTCTCCTAATTTTTTGATGTCACTAGGTATTTTTGTTGTTACTGCCCAACTGTTAGATTTTATAGCCGTTGAAGTGTACCAAAAATCACCACCTTTTAAATAATAGTTGTCAGCGCTTTTTGCAATAAAAAAAGGGGAGTTTATTACTGTTTCAATTGTTGAAGATTCAGCTTTTTTTAATTTAGGTTCTCCATCTATCATTACTAAAACAGAACCTTCAGTTCTAAAATATATTACAGGAGCGTCATTTTTAAAATCTTTATTTAGATCGTCATTTTCAACAGTCTCTAATGTAGATATGATTTTATCGACAGACATCGTGATGTCTAAGCCTTTAAAACTTTTAACTATTAAAGCTTTAAGTTGTTCTAATTTAGTTTCGTCATCTAAATCAGGAAATTTTACTACAGGGATTGTGATTTCTTTTAAGGTAGCAGTTCTATCATCTAAATCTGTAGAAACTTTCGCTTCGTACCATAAAGCACCAAAAGTCATTTCTTCTTTAGCGTTTTTGATAGAAATAGCCATCCTACCAGTTAATACATTTCCTTTAAATGTTTCTGGTTGTGGTTGATAGAGTGTGATGAGGTAATTATCTGTTTTTATTTCTCTAGGCCAAGTAAGTTTGTTGTTTTGGGCAAACATTAATGTTGATAAAACAATGAAAATTGAAGTGATAGCTGTTTTCATACTAAGGCGTAAAAAGTTAGAAAGCTCAAAAAAAAGAAGAGCGTTATTTTAGTTTTTTTTGAAATAAGCTAATACCGTGCCTATTTATTTAAAGTCTCAAATTCAGTAAATATTTTACCATCACGATAAAATTGGATAGTGAATTGTTCGTCTGGTTTTAAGCTTGCTAATCTTTCTCTAATTTTTAAACCTGAAAGTTCATTTTCGATTTTAATTCCACCAACACTCAAGATAATATCTCCACCAATTAATAATTCTGTTCCTTCAATATTTGCATTGATATAACCACCTCGTAAACCAATTCTACTTCCTAAACCTTTAGATGATGCTGTAACAATTAGCAAACCTGATTTTTGAGGCATATTAAATACTTCTGCTAGTTCATTGGTGATAAATACAGTTTCTAAACCAGACCAATATTGATTGCCATGCATTAAAACTTTTTCTGCGATGTTAGATGTAGCTCCAAAGCCAATTCCGTTAAAACCACCAGATTCAGATAAAATAAAACTAGCTATTCCGATAACTTCTCCTTTCATATTAAACATTGGGCCTCCAGAATTTCCAGGGTTAATAGCAGCATCTGTTTGTATGTATTCTACAGGTAAAAGTTGTCCTCCAACTTTTTGTGGTTTTAACCTACCACTAACTATTCCTTTTGATAAAGTTTGTTCTAAGCCGTGTGGTGCTCCAATCACAAAAATATCTTCACCAATCATCATATCATCAGAATTTCCAATAATGGCTACATGTTTTTCTTTTAATTCAAAATCTTTTTCAATTTTTAATAGAGCTACATCTGCTGTTGGGTTTGTACTTACAACAATTGCTTTGTAAACATCTCCATCTGTAAATTTAACAGCTACATATTCTGCTGAATTTACTACGTGAGAAGCTGTCCATATTAGTCCTTCTTTAGAAATTAGTACACCAGAGCCTTGTCCACCAACGGTGTTAACTTTCTTTTTGTCGCCAGCACCATTACTTGCAGAGCTCATAGTCTCTATTACTACAATAGATGAGTTTACTTTTTTGTATAACTCAGGTAGTTTTTGAGCGAAACTGTTAATAGTGAGAAACGCTAATAATAATGTGAAAATATTTTTCATTATAAATAGGTGTTGATATTAGTTAGATATTCTAATGATTAACCCACCTGATAAATCCCAGTGTAAAATTGGCACATTAAAAGATGCTCCAGCACCAGTTGATATACCTCCTGATCCTGCGCCTACATATAAACCTACACCATTAAATGTCATTGGCATAACTAAACTTGTTTGTAAACGAATACCAATTCTATCATTAAAAAATATCTTAGCACCAATACCTGGAGCAATTGCTAATTTCCATGAGTCAAAATTAGTTCCGCCATCATTGTGGTATCTTGCACCACCTAATTTAAAGGAAACAAAAGGTTTAAATTTTCCATCTTTAAATTCTTTTAAACCACCAACCATAAACGTTTCCATTATTACATCTCTGTTAATAGTTTCGTTAAAAAATCCGTTGTAAAGAAATCCATTTATCTTAGTTGTAGATCGGTTGTAACTAAATTCTACCCAAGTAAAATCTTGCACTTCAACACTTAACATTCCGCCATAAGTAGCACCATCTTTCATATCAAGTTTTCCGTAATAATCATCTATAGATCCGTTAACTGACCAGCCGTAAGTTCCTGTTATCTCTATGTTTTTCTGAGCATTTACAGTTATCCCTAAAGAAATGAATGCTAATATTAATGTTATTTTTTTCATAATATAAAAATTGAAAATTAAGGAAGTAAAACTACAAAATTTAGCTGAAATTTTTTACTTTATGAGCGCTTAAAAAAATCATTTACCAATTAATATTACTTTTGTATTTCATAAAAAATAGATAAATATGAAAAAAATAGTATTAGTAGTTGTTCTAGCTGTTGTTGGATTAACAGGCTTTGGCCAAAAAAGCAGTGAGTTAGATTTAATGCAATCTGTATTTGGATTAGAAAAGTTACAAGTGGTAGCTGCGTATGTAAAGCCTGGAGCTGAGCATAAAGATGCGTTTATTCAATTGTATGATGAATATGAAGTGAAACGTAAAGAATTTGGGAAAGAAAGAATTGCTTTGATAAAAGAATATGCTGAAGAATGGGATGGGATGACAAATGAACAGGCTGATGCTTGGATGGGGAAAGTGTTGACTTTAAGTACTAAAAGAGATAAGTTAATTAGAACTTATTATGGTAAAGTGAAAAAAGCTACGAATGCTAAAATTGCAACTCAATTTTACCAAGTTGAAGTGTATATTTTAACTGAAATTAGAAGTGCTATTTTTGAAACAATTCCTTTTTTAGATGAAGGACAATAATTAGCAGAAAAAACAAATATTAAAAGAGAAACTATAATAGTTTCTCTTTTTTTTGAGAGAATAAAAAAAGCTGTTGAGAAATCAACAGCTTTTTTATTTTATTAAGACAGGGCTTTTAGTATTCGTCCTCATTAAAGAAGAAATCTTCTTTGGTGGGATAATCTGGCCAAATATCTTCGATAGAGTCATAAGAGTCATCTTCTGATTCTAATTGTTGTAAATTTTCTACCACTTCTAGTGGTGCTCCAGTTCTAATTGCAAAATCGATTAACTCATCTTTTGCCGCTGGCCATGGTGCATCTTCTAAGTGCGATGCTAATTCTAACGTCCAATACATAATCTAAATATTATTACCTTTTTTAACTTGGTTAGGTTTACGCAAAAATAGATTTTTTGTTTATTAATGCAAGGAAAATAAATAAACAATTTTCAACAGTATTAACTTGTTGTTTTTCAGTATTTTAAACCTTACATTCTTGCTTTCCAAGGGATTTCGTTAGCTTTTAAATCTTGTGAAAGCTTACGAGAAAGCACAAAAATGTAATCTGATAAGCGATTTAAATATATTAACACTAAACTTGGAACTTCTTCCTGTTCAGATAGCTGAGTGGTGATGCGTTCAGCTCTTCGGCATACGCATCTTGCAATATGGCAATAAGAAACCGTTGTATGACCTCCTGGCAAAACAAATGAACGCATTTCTGGTAATGTTTCATTCATTTTATCAATGTCTTCTTCTAAAAAAGTAACATCTGTTTCATTTAGTTGTGGCACTTTAACTTTATCATTTCCTGGTGCTGTAGCCAAAATTGCTCCTAAAGTAAAAAGCCTGTCTTGTACTTCTATCAAAACATCAAATGTGTTTTTATCTATTTTTTGATCTCGTATTAGTCCGATATGAGAATTTAATTCATCAACGGTTCCGTAAGCTTCAATTCTTAAATTATGTTTAGGAACTCGTGTACCTCCAAAAAGGGCTGTTGTTCCTTTGTCTCCTGTTTTTGTATAAACTTTCATATGCTCAAAATTTTCTCATAAAATTAAGGATTAATTGTATTAATTTTATCGCATGATTACAGCAGACCAAGTAAAAGATTTAGTAGATCGTATCGCAGCTTTAAAAGGCTATTTAAGTATTGAAGAAAAACTAATTGAATTAGAAGAGGAAGATCAGAAAACATTAGATCCTAACTTTTGGGATGATCCAAAGGCTGCAGAAAAACAGCTTAAGGTGGTTCGTAATATTAAGGTTTGGACCGATAGTTATGCCAAAACAGCTGATGAAGTTGGAGATTTACAAGTGTTGTTTGATTTTTGTAAAGAAGGTGAAGCGACTGAAGATGAGGTGGATGAGCAGTATGAAATTACCACAAAACTATTGGATGACTTAGAGTTTAAGAATATGCTAAGTTCCGAAGAGGATGCGATGAGTGCAGTATTACAGATTACTGCTGGTGCTGGAGGAACAGAAGCTTGCGATTGGGCATCTATGTTGTATAGAATGTACACGATGTGGGCAGAAAGTAATCGTTTTAAAATTAAATTACTCGATTATCAAACGGGAGATGTTGCTGGTATTAAAACAGTTACCATCGAAATTGAAGGCGAATTTGCTTTCGGTTATTTAAAAGGCGAAAATGGCGTGCACCGATTGGTAAGAGTTAGTCCTTATAATTCACAAGGTAAAAGAATGACTTCTTTTGCATCTGTTTATGTTTATCCGTTGGTAGATGATACGATAGATATTAAGATTAATCCTGCAGATTTAACCTTAGATTTTGCTCGTTCAGGTGGTGCTGGTGGTCAGAATGTAAATAAGGTAGAAACAAAAGTGATTTTAAAACATATTCCTTCGGGTATTATGATTACCAATTCTGAAACACGTTCTCAACTTAAAAATAGAGAAAAAGCGATGCAGCTATTAAAATCTCAATTGTATGAAATAGAGATGCGTAAAAAAATGGAAGCTCGTTCAGAAATTGAAGATGGTAAAATGAAAATTGAATGGGGAGCACAAATACGTTCTTATGTTTTAGATGATAGAAGAGTGAAAGATCACAGAACCAATCATACTGTTAATGATCCCGATAAAGTTTTGGGTGGAGATTTAGATAGCTTTATTAAAGCTTATTTAATGGAGTTTGGTCAGAAGAAATAATAAAAAAATATACAATGAAAATATATCACAACCCAAGATGCAGTAAAAGCAGAGAAACGTTAAAAATTATTAAAGATGCTGGTGCTGAAGTAGAAATTATTGAATACTTAAATGAGATTCCAACGAAAGAAGAGTTGAAATTAATTTTAATGCAACTACATTTAAAACCTATCGATATTATTAGAAAAGGGGAAGCTGTTTATAAAGAGAAATTTAAAAACAGCAATTTTAATGATGATGAATGGTTAAGCATTATGATGGAATATCCTAAACTAATAGAACGACCAATTGTTATTAAAGGAAACAAAGCTATTTTAGGTAGACCGCCTGCAAATGTGTTGGAATTGTTATAATTACCAACTTTTTTTTTGCTAAGCTAAATTCATTCTCAACATAAAAATACAACACAATGAATACAATAGAAAACAGGAATGATGTAACTATTTTGGTAAATAGATTTTATGCCAAAATAAGACAACACGAATTATTGGGGCCTATTTTTAATGGTCATATTCCTGATGAAAATTGGCCAGAACATCTTGAGAAATTAACTGATTTTTGGGAAACAAACTTGTTTGGAATTCCAAAATTTAAAGGAAACCCTTCACAAAAGCATGTTAATGTAGATAAAAATTTAGGGCACACGATAGAACAGCTTCATTTTGGTAAGTGGTTAGAATTGTGGTTTGAAACAATTGATGAGTTGTATGAAGGTGAGTTGGCAACAAAAGCAAAAGAATCGGCTCGTAAAATGGCTACAGGTCAGTTTTTAACAATTTGGCATAACCGACCAAAAGAGAATAAATAATTAAAAAAAATAAATATAAAGTATGAATATCTACAAACAAATTGAATCTGAAATAATTAATGCTTCTCATATTGTTATTACATCACATAAATCAGCTGATGGAGATTCGATAGGTTGTTCTTTGGGCTTATTGCATTTTATTGAAAAACTAGGTAAAAAGGCAGTAATTTGTCATCCTGATAAAGCACCTGATTTTTTACATTGGTTAGATACAACCTCAATTGTATTGATGAGTGATGATCCAGAAAAAGTAACAGAACAATTTGAACAAGCAGATTTAATTTTCTGTTTAGATTATAATGCTACCAATCGAATAGGGTCTGATATGCAGGCATTATTAGAAGCTGCTACTTGTAAAAAAGTAATGATTGATCACCATTTAAATCCTGAAGATTTTCCGGATATTATGGTTTCAGAAACTACAGCTTCTTCAACATCACAATTAATTGTAGAACTAATAGAGCAATCTGATCACCTTAATTTACTTGATGAGAAAATTGGAACACCTTTGTATTTGGGTATTTTAACCGATACAGGTAGTTTCCGTTTTTCTTCAGTAGCACCTCGTACACACGAAGTATTGGCTAAACTTTTAGCAGGAGGAGTACAGCATCATTTGGTGCACGAAAAGTTAAGTGATAACAATACTGTAAGTCGTTTACGTCTTCAAGGTTATGCTATGGATAAAAAGTTAGAAGTTTTAGAGGACTATCAAGTAGCTATTATTTCTTTATCTAAAGAAGAGCTTGCAGCGTATAATTATAAAAAAGGCGATACCGATAGTTTGGCTAACCTTTGTTTATCTATTAGAGGAATGAAAGCAGCAATTGTATTTACTGAGCGTGATGGAATTATGAAGATATCGTTCCGATCTAAAGGAGAAGAAAATCCTGTAAACATTCTTGCATCAGAAAACTTTGATGGTGGTGGGCATGCGAATGCTGCTGGCGGGATGAGTGAATTGTCTGTTAGTGAAACATTAGAGAAAATTAAAGGACTGATTCCTAATTATTTTTCTAAAGCATAATACCTTTTTCATCTTAAAAAGATAGAAAAGTAAGAGCACAAAAAAGCTGTATTCAATGAATACAGCTTTTTTTATATCTTATAAAGAATAATTAATCTTCGTCTTCCATTCCGGCTAACTCTCTAATGTGTTTAGGAGCAACTTTGTTTAATAAAAACAATTTAATTGAACCTGGCACAACTACAGTGAATAAGAATAAAAGCACCCACATTGCCAAAAAGAAAATGAAAAAGAAAAATAACCAACCTAATGCAACTCCCATGTTTATTGTTTTTAAATGTTAAGGTGTAAAAGTATAAAAATATAATTAGTACACCTAAATAAATGAATTCAATTTTTTAAAAATTATAGTTCAGCAAAAAAATCGTTGCCTTTATCATCACAAATAATAAATGCTGGGAAATTTTCTACTACAATTTTACGAACGGCTTCCATCCCTAATTCAGGGAAATCAACTACTTCAACAGATTTGATGTTCGATTTTGCTAAAATTGCAGCGGGACCGCCAATAGAACCTAAATAAAAGCCACCATGTTTGGCACAAGCATCAGTAACTTGTTGCGATCTGTTTCCTTTAGCCAACATAATCATAGAACCTTTTGCTGCTTGAAATGGATCAACATAAGGATCCATTCGTCCTGCTGTTGTTGGTCCAAAACTGCCTGAAGGCATTCCTTCTGGTGTTTTTGCAGGGCCTGCATAATAGATAGGATGGTTTTTAAAGTATTCAGGCATTGGTTTACCTGCATCTAACATTTCTTGAATTTTTGCATGTGCAATATCTCTAGCCACAATTAAAGTACCTCTTAAGTTTAAACGTGTTTTAATAGGGTATTTAGATAATATTTTTAACTGCTCTTCCATTGGTTGATCTAAATCAATCTCAATAGCAGGAGCTAAATGTGGTGCGACATCAGGAACTAATCTACCAGGGTTGGTTTCTAATTGCTCTAAGAAAATTCCTTCTTTAGTGATTTTTCCTTTAATATTTCTATCGGCAGAACAACTTACTCCAATTCCTACTGGGCAAGAAGCTGCATGGCGAGGTAAACGTATAACTTTTACATCGTGGGTAAAATATTTACCTCCAAATTGCGCGCCTATCAAACTGTCCTGACAAATTTTTTGAATTTTATCTTCCCATTCTGTATCTCTAAAAGCTCTGCCTCCTTCACTTCCTGTAGTTGGTAATTCATCGTAATATCCTGCTGATGCTAATTTTACAGCTTTTAAATTTGCTTCGGCAGATGTGCCGCCAACAACAAATGCTAAATGGTAAGGAGGACAAGCAGCAGTTCCTAAATCTCTAATTTTTGCACTAACAAACTCTGTCATTGCTTTGTCGTTTAGTAATGCTTTTGTTTGTTGGTATAGGTAAGTTTTGTTAGCAGAACCACCACCTTTAGCCATAAATAAAAACTTATATTCGTTTCCTTCTTCAGCATAAATATCAATTTGTGCAGGTAAATTGCTTCCCGAATTTTTTTCGTCAAACATATTTACAGCAACAACTTGCGAATACCTTAAATTTCTATTTTGATAGGTATTAAAAACACCTTTAGATAAAAATTCTGCATCATTAGCTCCGGTAAAAACATTCTCTCCTTTTTTACCCATAACAATTGCTGTTCCAGTATCTTGGCAAGAAGGCAGTTGACCTTCTACTGCTGTTTGTGCATTTTTTAATAAGGTATAGGCTACAAATCTATCGTTATCTGTTGCCTCAGGATCATCTAAAATTTTAGCTACTTTTTCTAAATGGCTGCTACGTAACATAAAAGATACATCAGCCATCGCTTGTTCTGCTAATAACTCTAATGCTTTAGCATCTACTTTTAATATTTCTCGTCCATCAACATCAATTGTAGAAACAAATTCTGAAGATATTTTTTTATAAGTTGTAGAATCCTTTATAATAGGAAACGGTTTTTCGTAATTAAATTCTGCCATAATATGTGTTTTTTAAGATGACCAAATTTAGGATTTGTTAATTAGATATTTAATGTTAAAAATCATGAATTTTTTAAGAGATTTTTTTTAGTCAATCAGCTTATATTTTTTCTTAGATAAAAATGATTGAAAAAGAAAAAGCTGTCAGTTCGAGTGTTTTGAGGTACGAAAAACGTATCGAGAACAGGCTTTTTAGTTATGGGATTTTACCGGCCGCTTGTTGCTATTTGTATATAGCGGTCGGACGAGTGTTAGCGTGGTTGTAAAAATAATTCCAACGAATAGTATTCTGTCAAAACAAACGTAAAATGGAAAAATAACATCTCCAATGTTAATTTGATTTATGAAAAACAATCCTCCAAACATCATTGATAGTTCATACAAAATGAACTCCACAACAAATGCAGTAATTAATCCTAGAAGAATAGATTTTTTTAACTCATATTTAAGTAAGTATTTAAAAAATATAAATGTAGGAAGTGTTTCTAGTAATACAAGAATTAACCTTTTGCTATAAGCTACACGACATAGGTCCCAACAAAAACAATTTAAGATTCCGTCTTGAGCATAGTTCATATTGCTGCTACCTGCGAAATACATAGCTAAAAAACTTGACGGAAGATATAGTATGAATATTAATATGATTACCTTAAATTTCATTCTCTAAAAATACTCATAATATTAAAAGCTGGAAATCATTCGTTGAGACAACTCGTCCGACCGCTTGTTGCTTTTGTATATAGCGGTCGGACGAGTGTTATATGAAGAATGGAATTTTGTTTAAATAGTGTATCTTTGTTTTCCTAAAAATAGCACCCAATGAGCAATAAAAAAGTAGCACTTATTATATTAGATGGCTGGGGATTTGGAGATAAATCTTCATCAGATGCCATTTACAATGCCAATACACCATTTTTTGATAATTGTTTAAAGCAATATCCCTATTCAACGCTAAAAACTTCGGGAGAAGATGTTGGACTGCCTGCTGGTCAGATGGGGAATTCTGAGGTAGGGCATTTGAATATTGGTGCAGGAAGAATTGTGTACCAAGATTTTGCGAAAATTAATAAAGCATGTGCTGATAATTCTATTGCAGAAAACGAGGTGCTAAAAGCTGCTTTTCAACACGCTAAAGATAATAAGGTAGCTCTTCATTTTATGGGATTAGTTTCTGATGGGGGAATACATTCGCATCAAAAACATTTATACAAATTATGTGATTTAGCTCAAGAAAACGAAGTTGAAGAAGTGTTTGTTCATGCATTTACCGATGGTAGAGATTGCGACCCTAAAAGCGGAAAAGGGCAATTAGAACAATTGGAGAACCATTTAACAAATTCTGCTGGAGAATTAGTTTCTGTAGTGGGTAGATATTACGCAATGGATAGAGATAACCGTTGGGAGAGAGTGAAATTGGCTTACGATTTAATGTTAAATGGAACGGGAGAGAAAAGCACGGATTTAGTTGAATCGATGCAAACATCTTACGATAATAAAGTAACTGATGAGTTTGTAAAACCATTGCTTAAAGTTGATGGAAACGGAAATGCTATTGGTAGAATTAAACCTAACGATGTAGTAATTTGTTTTAATTTTAGAACAGATAGATGTAGAGAGATTTCTATTGCTTTAACGCAAGAAGATTTGACAGCTGAAGGAATGAAAACCATTCCGTTGTATTATGTAACTATGACAAATTACAACAGGAGCTTTAAAAATGTGCATGTAGTTTACGATAAAGATAATTTGCAAAATACCTTGGGAGAGGTGTTGGAAACGAATAACAAAACTCAAATCCGTATTGCCGAAACTGAAAAATACCCGCACGTTACTTTTTTCTTTTCTGGAGGAAGAGAGATTGAATTTAAAGGAGAAAAACGATTGATGGTGAACTCTCCAAAAGTAGCAACTTATGATTTGCAACCTGAAATGAGTGCAGAAGAAGTTACACAAACAATATTGCCTGAGATAAAAAAGGTGGACACTGAGCGGAGCCGAAGTGCTGACTTTATCTGTCTAAACTTTGCCAACACCGATATGGTAGGGCATACGGGAGTGTATAGTGCGATTACTGCTGCTGCCGAAAAGGTTGATAATTGTTTGCAACGTATTGTTGAGGCAGGTTTAGAAAACAATTATTCTTTTATCGTTATTGCCGATCATGGTAATGCCGATTTTGCAATTAATGCTGATGGAACACCAAATACAGCACACAGTACTAATCCTGTACCGTGTATTTTAATTGATAAAGATTACAAAAAAATAAAAGATGGTAAATTGGCAGATATTGCTCCAACGATCTTAAAATTATTAAACATTAATGCTCCAACAGAAATGGAAGGGGATATATTAATATAGCGGAATAATTGCTGTTTAATATTTTCATCAATTTTCAAGTTAAAACCCTACAATTGTATTAAGGTTTTTATCTTTTTTTTAAAGAAAATTAGAGTCTTTATCTCGTTTTTTTCTTTGATATATCTAATGTGAATTTGGTATTCACTACTATATCCAACAAATTTAGAAGTTGGATATAGTAAGATAGTTTTTATGAAAAATAAATGCTAAAATCACAAAAAAGGGATTTATTACTTTACATATAGAAACTCTGGTATTGGAATTGTATTATGCTTTATTTAAGTAGGTTAATAGATCCTATTTTAGTAAATGGTTCTGTGTTAAAAGCCTTTGCTCTAATGTTATAAACATAAGTTCCTATAGGTAGTAGCTTTCCCTTGTATGCCCCATTCCATCCTTCATTGATATCGTTAGATTTGTAGACTAATTCTCCCCATCTATCATAAATGGATACATCAAAATCTTCAATACCCATACCTATAAAAAAGAAAGCATCATTTATTCCGTCATTATTTGGTGTAAAAGAATTTGGTGCGTAGATGTGTAAAGGGGGAGTTATTTCTTTTGTGATGGTGTCATAGCAGCCTTCAATATCTTTTACAATAAGTTTTACATCATGCTTACCTGGATTGAGGTAGGTGTATGATGGATTTGTAGCATTAGAAAAAGCATTGGGTTCAAATGTCCATGATTGATAAATAATGTCTCTAAATGAAGTGTTTGTAAAGTCAACAAAGTAATCTGAGGTGTATTCATATGTAAAATCTGCATTAGGAAATTTTACTGAAACAGTTACAGTTCCATTTTGGTAGTTCTTACAAGCATCAAAAACAGTTACATTATATGTTGTTACATCATAAGGTTGTACAATAGCAGAGTCGGAAGAGCCTAATCCGTGCCACTCATAATTGTATCCTCCTGCTCCACCATAGGCCATCGCACCAATTTTTAATTTTTCACCTCTACAAATGGTGGTGTCTTTTGTAACTTCGATATTTAGTGGTGGGTAAACAGGTATGTGAACTGTTATATCAATAGAATCAGTATCCATAGCGCAAGAGTCTATTACTATTGCTTGATAAGTTGTTGTTACTAGTGGATATACGGTAACATTGTTTCCTGTATAAGTATTTACACCATCAAACCATGTTAATAATTGGGCATTACTATTTCCGCCAGTGATAGTTGCGGATAAAGATACTGATTCACCTGGGCAATTTGATGTGATAAAATTGGTGTCAGCAGATATATTTACACTTTGGAATGTAGGTTTGTATACCATAAATGTATCTGAGTTTGTTTTGCATTGATCGGTAACAGTTAGCGAGTAATTACGAGTAAAGGAAGAGTTAACATTGATGGTTGGTGTGCTTTCTCCAGTGCTCCAATTATAAGAAAGTTGACCAATATAATTAATGATTGTAGGTGTTAGTAAAACAATTTCATTTAAACAGGCGGGGTATTGATCAGGAATATCCACATCTAAATTAGAAATTAAGCTAGTAACTAATATAGAGTCCTTTACGATAGCTCCACAACTGTCTTGAGCTGTTAAAACGTATAAGGTTGATGATGTGGGAGAAACAGAAACTGAAAGCGAATTAGGAAGTCCATTGTTCCATGCGAAATAAGTGTCAACACCTCCGGAAATCATCGCGTTTAAGTTTACATTCACGCCAGAACAGACTGAGGTGTCTGGAGTAGTTATTAGATTTGATAAAGGAACGTAATTTGGTATCGAAATTTTAACGGAATCTGTTGCTGTTCCTCCACAATTATCAGAGACATTTACAGTGTAATTTGTTGTGGTATTTGGATTGACTAAAATGCTATCACTATTACCTCCAGGAGTCCAGTTGAAATTGTAGTTTCCGTTTCCTCCTGTTGCTGATGCATAAACCCAGATACTATCTTGTGGACAGTATTGTGTACTATCATTAGATAAAGATAAAATAATAGGAGAAGGAATCGGAACGGTTATTGTTGCGCTATCATTTACTGATGGATTAACTCCACATGTATCCGAAACAGAGACATAATAAGTAGTGGTAATAGTAGGGGAAACCCAAATTGTATCAGTGGTTTCTCCATTACTCCATTGTGTTGAATAAGGCGGTCCAGTTACATTTACCCAAAGAGGAAAGAGACTTGTCGCTGAACAATTTTTAATTGTATCATGAGGTGTTATGGTTATTGCTGGAAAATCAGCAATATAAAAGGTGATTGTTGATGTGTCGATAGTATTACAAATCGTTTGGATTAATTCTATTATAATAATTTCTTGAGGTTCGGTTAGAGCATCTATGTTGGCTGTAAGGCTAATGATAACAGTATCTTCTCCTGGTAGAAAAACCACGCTGTCAGCATTTAACGTGTAGTCAGCTGGTGTTACTACACCATTGATGTTGAAATAAAATACAGAAGTATCTGCAGTGTTACTTCTCACAAACGTTAAGTCAGCGGAACCACATCCTTCATAAAGAATTGAATCTCCAGTAGCAATGTTGATGTTTGATGCAAGAGTAACAGTATTACTTGTAAAACTTCCTGCCTCTAAAAAAACATCAGAATCTAAAGCACCATCTTGAGCGTCTGCAATTGCAATTTTAATATGATATAATTCTCCACATTGAACAGCTGAAATAGCACTAAGAACAGTAGTGAAACCATTTAATTCATGCGTATTGTTATTTGCATTATCTATATAGTGTTGAGCATTCATTTGTGGAGGAGTTTGCAATGGATCACTATAAATAGTACTAATAGTAATAGGTAATGTTGTATTAGGAACAAGAGCAATATTGGCAGATCCTCCTGGAAAACCTCCGGGAGATGCGTAGCTTCCTGTAATTCCTGGGCCACTTATGAAAAAACCAAAAACATCATTAAATGCTGTATTAATATAAGCAACATATTCTTCTGATGCGAAAACGAAATTAAACTTAACGGTATCTCCCGTTGGTATGAAGTCAAATTCGAGCATAGCCATATCGTGGGTTGTAGTAATGTTTGGAGATTCTGGATTAGTTGTAACAGATTGCGCGATATTTAATAAATCAGGATCTCCATTTCCCCAGTTGGGGCTTGCTCCATATGTAGCGAGTATATCTGAATCTGGTGTTCCTCCGGTTTGATTTGATAGAACTTCTCCATTAGATAAAACAATTCCTGAGTTCAACGAAATATTAGAAGTTGCTCCATTAAATTCTCCTATTTGAGAAGGGTGTCCATAATAATTAACATTTGAAACAGTTATTCCTGATCCAACTAATACATTTTGGACGTATTGAGTTGGTGTTAAAGTACCTGTAGTTATAGCTAATTGTGCGTTTAAGATAACAGCTATATAATTAAAGGCAATAAAAAATAGTATTTTTTTCATATCAAATTTATTATATCACTACTAAAGACTCTCAAGGTCTTAAGAAAGTTGTCTCTATATAATTCGTTAAATGAATTATTGTTGGAATCTTATACTTACTAATTGTTTCGTTATTTTGTATGAAAATATTATTATGTCAGAAATAAAAAATTACATCACAGCAAATAAAGATAGGTTTATTAATGAGTTAATAGAGTTGTTAAAAATACCATCGGTAAGCGCAGATTCTGCTTTTGATGCAGACACCTTAAGAACTGCCGAAGCGGTAAAAGCAAGCTTAATAGCAGCAGGGGCTGATAATGTAGAGGTTTGTAAAACAGCAGGACACCCTATTGTTTATGCTGATAAAATTATTGGCAGCAATTTACCAACGGTATTAGTTTACGGCCATTATGATGTGCAGCCTGCCGATCCAATTGATTTGTGGGATAGCCCTCCTTTTGAGCCTGTAATTAAAAAAACAGCATTACATCCTGAAGGAGCAATTTTTGCTCGTGGGGCTTGTGATGATAAAGGTCAGATGTATATGCATGTTAAGGCTTTTGAAATTATGATGAAAACTGATACATTACCTTGTAATGTTAAGTTTATGATTGAAGGGGAAGAGGAAGTTGGATCAGAGAATTTAGGCGCATTTGTTAAAGAAAACAAAGAACGTTTAAAAGCTGATGTTATCTTAATTTCTGATACAGGAATTATTGCCAATGATGTACCTTCTATTACTGTTGGATTAAGAGGGTTGAGTTATGTTGAGGTAGAAGTTACAGGTCCTAATAGAGATTTACATTCTGGTTTATACGGTGGGGCAGTTGCCAATCCTATTAATGTTTTGTGTGAGATGATTGCCAAAATGAAAGATGATAAACAGCAAATCGCGATTCCTGGATTTTATGATGATGTAGAGATTTTATCAGCTGAGGAAAGAGCAGAAATGGCTAAAGCACCTTTTAGTGTTGATGCCTATAAAAAAGCATTAGATTTATCGGATATTGATGGTGAAGAAGGGTATACAACTAACGAAAGAAACTCGATAAGACCAACCTTAGATGTGAATGGAATTTGGGGAGGTTATACTGGCGAAGGCGCAAAAACGGTAATTGCATCTAAAGCTTATGCTAAAATTTCTATGCGTTTGGTTCCCAATCAAGATAGCGCAAAAATCACTCAATTGTTTAGCGATTATTTTACTAGCATTGCACCAAAATCTGTTAAGGTTAAAGTTATTCCTCATCATGGAGGAACACCTTATGTTACACCAACTAATTTTGTGGGTTACCAAGCAGCTAAAAAAGCAATGGAAGAAAGTTTTGGAAAAACTCCTGTACCAATTAGAAGTGGAGGAAGTATCCCTATCGTTGCATTGTTTGAAGAGGAATTAGGCTTAAAATCTGTGTTGTTTGGTTTTGGATTAGATTCTGATGCAATACATTCGCCAAACGAACATTATGGTATTTTTAATTACCTAAAAGGAATTGAAACCATTCCATTGTTTTATAAAAACTTTACCGCATTATCTAAATAAAAAAGCTTTTTAATTATGAGTAAGATTATCAAAATATCAAGCATACTAATTTTGCTATTGTCTCTTTCTAGCTGTATGGAATATGAAGAGGTTAGAATGGTTAAAGTGGTAGATTTCGGAGTGAAAAACCTTTCTACAAAAGGGGTAGTTTTTCAAGTATCTATGCAAATAAAAAACCCCAACGATTATAAAATTGGAATTGTTGGTTCTGATTTAGACTTGTACATTAAGGATGAAAAAGTGGGAAAAGTAACACTAAAGGATAAAATATTTTTACCTAAAAACTCCAATAAAATTCATCATTTTGTTTTTGAAACGGATTACACCAACTTAACAACAGATCCTGCTTCAATATTAGGGATGGTAATGGGTGGAGCGCAATTAGAAATTCAGGTGAAAGGGTTTATCAAAGCAAAAGCAAAGGGAGTTAGTAAAAAGTTTCCTGTTGAATTTAAAGAGAAAGTGGCACTTTAATAAACTTGTAATCTTGATGTTCGTTTAATGGGTTAAGGTTAAGGAGTACACAAAGGTGATAGTAGATTTTTGGTAAAGCTTCTTTAAATTGTTCGGGAGCTTCAAAAAAGTGTTCGATACAAACGGCAAAAAATTCGTGTTCATTTACCCCTCCATATTTTCGTAAAAAGGAATCGTTACCTCTTTTCATTTTTCGAAATTCTACGTGCCCAAAACCTTCCCAATTTTTAAGGTAAGCGCCAAAATTGGTGTCAAAATTATAAGCGTGCCTTAATGATAGTTTTAATGCGTGAGCCACTTCGTGCAAGCCTAAATTGTACTTGTCGTTTTCTACTAAAAACCCATGCTCTAAATCTTTCCAGCTTAACGAAATTAAACCTTCAGGAGGTGTACTTCCTTTAAAATAAACTTGCATTCGTACATTATAAAAAACAGAAGGGTAAAGCTGAAAACCTCTAATGTTGTCTAATTCAAATTCTTTTAAACCATAAGTCAATTGTACTACAGCAGCACAAACAACAATTTTCATTTCTTGGGTAATTACAATGCCTTCTTTCGGTACAAACCTTTTTTTTCTGATAATTCGTTGTATTCTGTTTACAAATTTAGCTCTACCATCGGGCGATAGGTTTTTGTAAAATGAAATGCGTTTATTAAGAATCACATCCATTTTTAAGAATTCTTGTCTAGCAATTTTAGTGTTCCATTTTATACGGTGGTAGTAAAAAGCAGAACCTTCTTCGTGTATGTGTTTTTGATAAGCAACTATCATATATAAAAAAGGCCAAAAAAATAGAAAACCAATAAATAGCGCATATCCCATCCGGTAAATTTAGTATTTTCGCTTAAAAGCAACTACTATGAAATCCTTTTTATTAATAGCTACTATTTTTCTTGCTCTTACTGTATATTCTTGCGGAACAGCATCTCCATCATCACAAAAAAATAATGATGTAATTGCGGATACTACAACACATAAACACACCAACAGTTTAATCAATCAAACGAGCCCTTATTTATTGCAGCATGCACACAACCCCGTAAATTGGTATGCTTGGGGAGATGAAGCTTTAGAAAAAGCTCAAAAAGAAAATAAATTATTATTAATTAGTGTGGGGTATTCTGCTTGTCATTGGTGTCATGTGATGGAACACGAGTCTTTCGAGAATGAGGCTGTTGCAAAATTGATGAACGAACATTTTGTTTGCATTAAAGTAGATAGAGAAGAACGACCTGATATTGATCAGATTTATATGAATGCCGTTCAGTTAATGAGTGGGAGTGGTGGTTGGCCATTAAATTGTTTTGCTTTACCAACAGGCGAACCATTTTATGGCGGCACTTATTTTCCGAAAGACCAATGGGTAAATGTATTGCAAAGTTTAGCTAAAGAGTATCAAGAGAATCCTGAAAAAATAATTAACCATGCACATCAACTTACCGAAGGAATTAAAGCTAGCGATGTGCTACCAAGAGTTGAAAATGAAGCTCCATTTTCTATCAAAACATTAGATGATGCTGTCGCTAAAATGAAAAATCAATGGGATCACCACGAAGGAGGAAGTAATCGTGCACCTAAATTTCCATTGCCCAACAATTATCAATTTTTACTGCAATATTATTATCATACCAAAGATAAAGAGGTGTTAGATTTTGTTTCGCTTACGCTAGATAAAATGGCTTTTGGCGGAATTTATGATCAAATTGGGGGTGGTTTTGCTCGCTATTCTACCGATAAGAATTGGAAAGCTCCTCATTTCGAAAAAATGCTGTACGATAATGCTCAATTGGTTTCTTTGTATAGTGACGCATTTCAGTTGACTAAAAAGCCACTATATAAACATGTCGTTTATCAAACATTAGCATATGTAGAAAGAGAAATGACCGCTAAAAATGGTGCTTTTTATTCCTCTTTAGATGCCGATAGCGAAGGAGAAGAAGGTAAGTTTTATGTGTGGACGAAAGAAGAATTGCAAGAGATTTTAAAAGCAGATTTTGAATTAGTTACAGCATATTACAATGTAACTAATGTCGGAAAATGGGAAGGAAATTATATTTTGCTTCGTAAAAAAACGAATACAGTTATTGCCGCTCAATTTAATCTCACAGAAAAAGAGGTGGAGAATAAAATAGAAACCATTAATAAACAATTGCTTAAAGCAAGAGCAAAAAGGGTTAGACCGGGGTTGGATGATAAAACATTAACATCGTGGAATGCCTTGATGCTAAAAGGGTATGTTGATGCGTATCAGGTTTTTGATGAGAAACGGTTTTTAGATGCAGCCATTAAAAATGCTGAATTTATTGTATCCACCCAACTGCGAAAAGATGGAGGCTTAAATCACAACTACAAAAATGGAATTAGCAATTTAGATGGTTATTTAGAAGATTATTCTTTTACCATCGAAGCTTTTATTGCCTTGTATCAAGCAACTTATGATGAAAAATGGTTGACTTATTCTAAACAATTAATGGATTATTCTATTGCACATTTTTATGATAATGAAACGGGAATGTTCTTTTTTACCTCCAACAATGCCAAAGGTTTGGTGGCTCGTAAAATGGAAATTTCTGACAATGTAATTCCTGCATCAAATTCTAGTATTGCCAAATCTTTATTTCTTTTAGGAGAGTTATTTTATAACGAGGATTACAGTGCTAAATCAACACAAATGCTTAAAAATGTAGAAACAAAAATTCCTGGATATTTTTCAGGTTATTCTAATTGGGGAATGTTGCTGTTAAATAAATCTGAACCATTTTACGAAGTTGCCATTGCAGGAAAAGGGTTGAAAGAAAAACAAAAGGAGTTGAATCAAACATATATTCCTAATAAATTGGTGGTTGGAAGTAAAAAAGAGAGTAATTTGCCACTTTTAAAAGGAAAGCTAGTCAACGGAAAGACGATGTTGTACGTATGTTATAATAAAGTATGTCAAAAACCAGTTGAAACGGTTAGCGAAGCACTAAAACAGTTGAATGCTGAAGATTAAATAATGATTAGTAAGAGAATACATATTTTTCTGTTTGGAGCACTTTTATTGAGCAGTAGCTTATTAATTGCCCAACAACAAAACCTGCCATTAAACAGAGAGTTTGGTTTGGTTAATCAAAAAGCATTTAACAATTTTGGAAACAATACGCACACCTCTTCACTTCCAATTATACAATCATTTATTCAAACAGATTCTGTTTCGGGATTAAATAAAGTTGAGCAAGATGCTTATTTGATTAACATTTCAAAATCAAATCAAAAGTCTAAAAACTTTTTTAAATGGCTTTATCAATCTGCATTTTTCGAAAACTTTGCAGTAGTAGATACGGGTAATTTCTATTTAACTATTGATCCGCTTTTAAATGGAGAATTTGGTAAAGATTCAGAATTTGCCACAGATGAGCTGTTGTATAAAAATACAAGAGGTTTAATTGTTAGAGCTAATGTAGGAGAAAAATTTTCTTTTCAGACTTCTTTTTATGAAAATCAAGCCACTTACGTGCCTTACATTACCGATTTTATAAATGATAGAGAAGTTGCTCCAGGGCAAGGAAGAGTGAAGCGATTTAAAGATAATGGTTTTGATTTTGCATCAGCATCAGCTAATGTTTCTTATACTCCTTCAGATTTTCTGAACATTCAATTAGGTACAGGAAAGAATTTTATTGGAGAAGGCTACCGTTCGCTTTTGTTGTCTGACCAATCGTACAATTATCCATTTTTTAAATTTACTACGCAGTTTGGTAAAAAAGACCAATTTCAATACATTCAAATAAATGCACAATTAACCGATTTAATTAGAAGGGAAGCAGGCTCTACAGGCGAAACCTTATTTCAGCGTAAAGCCATGACAACCCATTATTTTAGTTGGAATGCCACCAAATGGTTAAATCTTGGTTTTTTCGAAAATACCATTTGGCAAACAGAAGATTCTTCGGGAACAAAACCTTTTCAATGGCAGCAGTTAAATCCTGTTTTTGGTGTAAATGCATTAACCACCACAACGGATAATAACAATTCTAATTTAGGTTTAAATATTAAAATTAAGTTGCCTTTTAAGCTGATAGCTTATAATCAAGTGGTTTACAATACTCAAAAAAATAGCAATACCAATGGCTATCAAGTTGGCTTAAAATATTTTGGGTTGAGGTATTTTACTTTTCAGGCAGAATATAATGCGATGAGTAAAACAACAGCTTCAGCTAATATTAATTTACAAAATCAAGGACATTATAACGAGTGGCTGGCACATCCTTTTGGAAATGATTTTAAAGAAATTGTAGGAATAATGAACTTTAAATACAAACGTGTTTTTACACAGGTTAAAGTTAATTACGCCACCATTAATACCAATACAGATATTACAACAATACAAGCACATTTAGGGTTTTTAATTAATCCTAAAAATAATTTATCAGCAGTTGTTGGTCTTGCCAAAAGAGATAAAACTGTTGCAAATGTTACACATTTAACTAATTACGTTTATTTTGGAATAAGAACATCACTTAGAAATTTATATGATGATTTTTAACGCACCAAACATGAGCAAAAAAAGATTATGAAAGAATTAATTTTACCCATATTTACATCGTTTATGATTGTGTTGCTTTCAACACCGTCATTTATTCTGATAGCCAAACTAAAACATTTGTTTGATGACCCTTCGGAGGATAGAAAACTGCACACCACTAAAACTCCTTTAATGGGAGGGATGATGATTTTTGCAGGAACTTTATTCTCCTTTTTATTGTGGTACCCCTCTAAAGAAATGGGCGTAATTCAATATCTAGTACCATCAATGCTTATTATGTTTTTTGTGGGTATGAAAGATGATATTATTGGTACTGCACCAGTAAAAAAATTGGCAGCACATTTAATTGTTGCTTTTATTATGGTTTTGATGGCTGATGTCCGTTTAACAAGTTTGCACGGGCTTTTTGGTGTTAGAGAAATTCCTGAATGGGCAAGCATTATGCTTTCGGTGTTTACTTACATTGTAGTAATTAATGCCTTTAATTTAATTGATGGTGTCGATGGCTTGGCTGCAGGTATTGGTTTTATTTCAGCTACATTGTTTGGCTTATGGTTTTACTATGCAGGCGATATGGTTTATGCTGTTTTATCATTTGCTTTAGCAGGTGGTTTACTAGGGTTTTTAAGGTTTAATTTTAATCCCGCTAAAATATTTATGGGAGATTCGGGCTCATTAACCATTGGTTTTTTGTTTGCTGTTTTGGCAATTGAACTAGTAGAATACGATGCTCAGGCATCACTTCCAAAAATAATAAGTGATATTTCTAAGCCAATATTAGCGATGTCTATTATTGTGTACCCTTTAATTGATACCATTAGAGTTTTTACGTTGAGAGCTATTAAAGGTGTTTCTCCATTTACGGCAGATAGAAATCACATTCATCACCGATTAATTGATTTAGGGTTAGGGCATAAACAAACGGTAATTATCATTTACATTTTTAATTTATTAGTTGTGGGAGGTGCAGTTTTCTCTCAGAATTTTGACCCAAGTTTGTCTTTTATTGTAATTATAGGAACTGTATTACTGTTTGTTCAAATTCCATTTTTAATTAAGTTGAGAAGAAAAAAAGTAGCTACAAAAAAAGCAAATGTTTAAGAAAGAGATATCCATATTAGCGTTTATTTTTGTTGTTGTCACCCAACTAACAGCTCAGAATTATAACATTTATAATGAACGGACTTTTGATAACCTGTTCAATATGAATGCTGATACTGCAAGTAATTTTCATTCGAGCTTTTTACCTTATTCGCAAAATGAATTTAATGCTGTAACAACTCCTTATGATTCTATTTTAAATGAATTGAGAGTGGATAATAAATCTAAGTTTTTTAACTATTTTTTTAATGAGAATTTAATTCAGCTAATAAATACGAATAAAAATGGAGTGATAGAAAAATCGATTATTAATCCAATATTAAACACAGGATTTACTTACGAGAAAAATAACATCGAATCGCAAAGTTTAATAGAAACCTCTGTAGGGTTAAATTTACAAAGTAATTTGGGTAAGAAATGGAGCGGACAGTTACTGTTTTTAGTAGATAAATCTAACTATGCTTCATACATAGATGAATTGGTACAAGATAAAAATATCAGCCCTGGATATGGCTACTCCGAAAATGATCGTTCATTTTTCACACAAGGAAACATAACTTTTACTGCAGATAAAAACTTTACTTTTCAGGCAGGTTATGGTAAAAACTTTATTGGTGATGGTTACCGGTCTTTATTTTTATCTGATAACGCAAACAGTTACCCTTACCTTAAAATAACGGCTAATATTTGGAAATTAAAATACATGGCATTGTATTCCGTATATCAAGATATTAGAGGAAGTAATGGCGTTGCTTCTGACTACTTTACAAAATATTCTACCATTCATTATTTAAGTTTTAATGCTACCAAATGGTTAAATGTTGGGTTTTTTGAAAGTATTATTTTTCAAGCACAAGAAGGTCAATTTTATAGAGGTTTTGACATCAACTACCTAAACCCTGTTATCTTTTTACGTCCAACAGAATATTCGCAAGGATCGTCAGATAATGCTTTGTTGGGAGGGAGTTTGAAAATCAAAATAAAAAAGAAAAATATTTTATACGGTCAGATAATTTTAGATGAGTTTTTATTAAACGAGCTAAAATCAGGAAACGGTTGGTGGGCAAATAAATATGGTATACAAGTAGGTTTAAAAATGTACGATTTTTTATGGGTTAAAAATTTAAGGTTTCAGTTAGAATATAATATTGTACGTCCTTTTACTTATTCGCATAGTTACAAACCAACAGAGATTAGCACCTTACAGAATTTTGCTCATTTTAATGCTCCGTTAGCTCATCCTTTAGGAGCAAATTTTAATGAAATTTTTACGAGCTTAAGCTATCATAAAAAACGTTGGATTTTTGAAGGAACGAGTACCATTGCACAAATAGGGCTGGATACCAACTTTACAACAAGTGTTGGACAAGACTTGTATAGACCTAACAATGATAGAGCACAAGATTATGGTTATGAAACTGGTGGTGGACTTAGAACTGATATTTTAAACACCACACTAAAAGTTTCTTATGTTATTAATCCAAAGTCGAGGTTTACCGTTAGTGGTGGAATTACCAATAGAGCCTACAGAAATAATGTAGAAACGGTTTCTAACAACTTGTTTTTTATCGGTTTAAAAACCAATATTATTAACCGTTATACTGATTTTTAGAATTTTACAATATAGCATTGTATGTTTTCTGTGTCAGTTTATTCAACTTCTTTTTTCTTTTTGTTAGCCCCAATAGGAATATTGACTTTAAGATAAATGGAACTGTTTTTTGTGTTGGCTATGTTTTTATATACATCTAAAAAGCCATGGTAATATTTAATGCCAAAAGTCATCCCTTTGTCTTCCATTAATTTAAAACCTGCTCCACCCATAAATCCGATATCAAATTTATTAAATTGGTCTTTATTTCCTTCTCTTATGCGTCCTTCAACTCCATTGTTGTTAGAGTTGTACTCTATCCAAGAATCATAAGTTAAACCTAGTTGTGTTCCGGCTTCAACATAAAAGAGTTTTTTTATTTTAAGTTTTAATAATACGGGAACTAAAAAGGCATTAACAACTTGTTTGTATTCTCCTGTTTCAGTGTATGATCGTGCATTTAGTAAGGTTAAATCGTTTGCAGAGAATTGATCTATACCTGATTTTGATTTTACGAGGGTTCCTGTATATAAGCTCCATTGGTTTTTGATACGGATATCAAAATAAAAACCAAGATTAAAAGAACGAGAATATTGTTTGCTTTCAAAACCTGAAATGGTCGACCAATTTAAGCCCCCTTCTAAACCAAATTCTAAACCATCAGAATTTAATTTATCTCCTAATAATAAAGAGATAAGCACTTGAGAGTTGGCAGTAAAATAGCCAAACAATAAAACTAGAATTAGTGTAATTTTTTTCATAATTCAAAAGTAGCTATTAAAATCTTTTTCCTACACCAAAAGCAATGGTTAACGAATTGATATGTCCATTTTTTAAATCATAAACAAATTCGGGAGAAAAATCCCAATGTTTACCTAATTCAAATTCATAACCAATACCCATTCTTAAAATATTAAAATTTTCGTGTTCTTCTATTTCGATACCAGGTCCAACAATAAAAGTTAATTCATTTTCCCATACCCTAAAGCAAATACAATTCTAAAATTTTTAAATTCATGCTATTCGGATGGCATTGCTTCATTATTTTCTTGAGCAATAATACTTAAAGAAAAGAGAGTGAAAATAGCTAATGCAATTTGTTTAATCTTCATTTGAAGTTTTTAATTTTATCAAAGATAAATATTAAAAAGGAATGAATAGAGAGGAGGAGGTGTAGTCAACAATAAAATAGTTACGTTTGCTTCATTAAAATGAAAGCGATTATAAAAATATCAGTTGTTACTTTTTTTCTGAAGGAACTAATTTTCAAATATCAATAAAAATTATTGTTTGTAACACCTCTTAAGGAGTATTAGGTATTGAAAAAAAACGTAGCTTAGTAACTTAAATTAACCACAGCAACAGCCAATTTTTTTGGCTTATTTGCTCAAATGCTGTATAAGTATTGCAACCTCTTTTACCTAAAAGAACTCATTTTGAATAAAAGAAATATTCATATTGCTTTAAATGGTTACATCCCTTCATTACTTACAGGGCTAAAAGCTAATGGCATAAACCCAAATCAATTTTTACATTCTTCGTATTTTAAGAAATTAGATTTATACAATCCTGACAAGTACATCCCGAGCATACTTTTAGATGAATTATTAATTTCAATGTCTGATAAGCTAGGGGTAGATTGTTTAACCACTGAATTTAATGAGCATTTTAAGGCTACAAAAATGGGACGGATAAGTAGGCATATGTATCAGAGCCCGAATTTTTTAAGCTTTTTAGAAACGGTTATAAAATATCAAAAATACATTCGGACAAATTACACTGCAAGGTTACAAACCCAAGGTTCGATTTCTAAGTTTTCTGTCAAAATAAATGGAAACAGAAATAGAGGCCAGCTCATTTCTGAGGAAATAGATATTTCAAGAATTTTAGATGCTTTTGTATTTGTAGGAGGAGTGAATTTTACACCAATCGAATTAGGGATTACAGCGAGTAGCACTTATCATTTAGAGGCACTTTTTCCAAAAGGAAATTATACGATAAGGTTAAATCAAGATGAAAGTTGGATACTTTTTGATACTGCATTACTCTCTAAAGAAATCCCAAATATACTAGGGGAACCAATAAAAAATGAACCAGATAAACAGTATAATACAGTGTTTACTATTGAACGATTATTAGAAAGTTTTAAATCAGGTCGTATTCCAAAATTAGATGAAATAGCCGAAATGTTTAATGTTTCTAGAAGAACTTTAGAGCGAAACTTACAATTTGAAGGTGCTCATTTTTCAGAAATAAAAAAAAGGTATTTGCAAAGAAAAAGCTACGAATTACTAAATGATGGTAAATTATCTATTAAAGAAATTGCAAATCAATTAGATTATTCAAACAGTCAAAACTTTATTCGAACTTTTAAAAGTTGGAATGGTGTTTCCCCGAATGAGTATCGTATAAAATTGTAATTTACTGTCGCAAAATGATTATTTACAAGTTGGATATAATAGTTTAACTTTGCTTTTATCCTGCAATAAATAACTTATTGCTGTTTTAAAAATCAAGGCCTTATGAGAAAAGTTTCACTTTTAGTTGGAGTTTTTGTATTGCCCTTAATAATGATGGCACAAAAAAACAAAAAACCAAATATATTAGTCATTTGGGGTGACGATATTGGATGGTCTAACCCAAGTATTTATAACATGGGGATGATGGGATACAAAACACCCAACATTGACCAAATTGGTAAAGATGGAGTCTTATTTACCGATTATTATTCGCAGCAAAGTTGTACTGCAGGACGTGCTGCTTTTATTACAGGACAATCTCCTTATCGAACAGGCTTAACTAAAGTAGGTTTGCCAGGTGCTAAAGAAGGTTTAAACGAATTAGATCCAACCATTGCAGAATTATTAAAAAATCACGGTTATGCTACAGGTCAGTTTGGGAAAAATCATTTAGGTGATCGTGATGAACATTTGCCAACAAATCATGGTTTTGATGAATTCTTCGGAAACCTTTACCATTTAAATGCAGAAGAAGAACCAGAACAAGCTGATTATCCAACAGATCCAGAATTTAAAAAGAAATTCGGACCAAGAGGTGTTATCCATTCTTATGCAGATGGTAAAGTAGAAGATACGGGACCATTAACTAAAAAGAGAATGGAAACAGTAGATTATGAAACCAAAGATGCTGCGATTTCATTTATGAAGAATTCGGTAGAAGATGATAAACCATTTTTTGTATGGTACAACGCAACGCTAACACACGTTTGGACACACCTGAATGAAGAAGATGAAGGAACAACGGGATTAGGGGTTTATGCAGATGGAATGACTAAATTGGATAAAATTGTTGGTGAATTAACCAAAGCGCTAAAAGATTTAGGTATTGAAGAAAATACAATTGTAATTTTTTCAACAGATAATGGAGCAGAAATAATGTTTTGGCCAGATGGTGGTATGACTCCTTTTAGAGGTGAAAAAGCTACAACTTGGGAAGGTGGTTTTAGAGCGCCATGTTTGATAAAATGGCCTGCAAAAATTAAACCGGGGCAAATAAGTAATGAAATAATTTCTGGAGAAGATTGGTTGCCAACTTTTCTTGCAGCAGCTGGAGAGGATGATGTAAAAGAAAAATTATTAAAAGGGCATAGTGCAGCTGGTAAAAACTTTAAAGTACACTTAGATGGCTATAATATGTTGCCATTACTTACAGGTGAAACTGATCAAGGTCCACGAAACGAAATTTTCTACTTTGATGATGACGGATCTTTAAATGCTTTTAGGTACAAACGATGGAAAATGCATTTTAAAATCCAGGAACATCACGGTTTTGGTGTATGGCGATATGAGTATACTTCTTTAAGGATGCCATTATTAATAGATTTAAAAGGAGATCCTTATGAAAGAGCAGAACACGAATCTTCAGATTACGACCACTGGTTCATGGATCATGCTTATGTTTTAGTTCCTGCTCAAGTAAAAATTGCTAAATTTTTAGCAACGTTTAAAGAATATCCTCAACGACAAGAAGTAGGTAGCTTTAGTTTAGATCAAGTGTTGGATAAAATGAAAAACGCAAAACACAATTAAATAATAATATTATTTAAAAAAAAACAAAGCCGGGTATATTGTATATCCGGTTTTGTTTTAACATTATAAAGTCAATCTACTACATTCGGATGAAAAATTTTAGGAATGAAATTTTAGTAGCCTTATTTTTTACTCTTGTTTTCATATACTTCAAAGCTTCTAGTAGTAAAATAAATTAACATAAAGAATAAAGACTTTGAAAATGAAAAAAACAGCAGTACTATTAAAAACAAACATTATGAAACAAAACAAACATTTTTTATTAATTGGGCTTATCACTTTTCTTATGATAAGTTCTGGAACAGTTAAAGCTCAAGAACAAAATCTTCAGGATAAGATGTTTCAGTTTAGAGCAACAGAGGTCTTGATTTGGGCTATGCCTATTCTTAATTATAAGCAAATTAGAAAAGGACAAAGAGCCTTAGGTGTTAATTATAATGATATTGCCTATCATTCAAAAATGCAAGATTGGAAATTTCAAACTGCAACGCCAAACAATACAACCCCTTATGTTGATTTTTTCTGGAATATTAAAGATGGACCAATCGTTATTGAAATACCTCCTTCGGCAGATGGTGTTGGAATTTTCGGAACACTGATGGACGCTTGGGAACGACCAATAGATGATGTTGGAGCTGCTGGTAGAGACAAAGGTCGAGGAGCAAAATATGTGCTGGTACCTGAGGGATATCAAGGGCCATTACTTGCAAACGCTTACACTTATATACAACGAACTAATAATGGAATTGGAATTTTACGTCCCATTATTGCGGATGCAAGCCCTGAGAATCTTAAGAAGGCTGCTGAGTTTGCAAAAAAAATTAAAATATACCCTTTAGCTCAAGCAACTAATCCACCAAAAAATAATTATGTAGATATCTATGGTAAAAACATGGAAGGTATTCCTGTATTTGATGAAAATATTTTTACCGAGTTAAACGAAATTATACAAGAAGAACCAGTAGAATCTCAAAACCTTGCCATGATGGGAATGCTTAAAAATATTGGTATTGAAAAAGGAAAAACTTTTACTCCAGGTGCGAGAGTTAAAAAGCTTTACGCAGCTGCAGCTAAAGATGCATTAGATTACATGATTGACACTTATCATAAACATCTTAATCCGCGAATATATGAAGGAAAAACATGGAATTTATTAGTTCCACCTGGGGTTATAGAAACAGATTTCTCATACGAGTTCCCAAGCTATTTCGATTACATCGCTCGTGGTCCAGTTTATTACGGAATTATTTCTAGTGTAAAAAATTATGGTTCAGCGACCTTTTATATTAGTAATGCAGAATCATCAGACGGTAAATGGTTAGAAGGTAGTAACAACTATAAAATTGTAGTACCACCAAATGTACCTATAGATAATTTTTGGGCAATAACAGTTTATGATCTTGAATCAGCTTCTTACATTCGTGATCAATCTAAATGTAGTGTTGATTCTAATATGGAACTTAAAAAGAATAAAGATGGAAGTACAATCATTTATTTCGGAACTAAGGCACCCAAAGGTGAAGAATCCAACTGGATACCAACGGTAAACGATCGTAGATTTTTCTTGCTATTCCGTTTTTATGGTCCTCAAAAAGGAGTATTTGATGGAAGTTGGAAATTAAATGATATCGAAAAAATATAATTCACCTAAACACTTTAAATAAAGCAGAATTTAACTTATGGATTCACGGTGAAATGCATTGTGAATCCATAAAAATAGTTACGTTTGCTTCATTAAAATGAAAGCGATTATAAAAATATCAATTATCAGTCTATTTTTTATAGGGTTTACCTCTTGTGGAGATAGTTCTAAAGAAATTCCTTACGAGGAAGAGGTTAAATATGCTACAGCTGAATTTGTAGGTTCATCATCTTGTATGGAATGCCATCAAGATGAGTTTGAGAAATGGAAAGGGTCGCATCATGATTTAGCGATGCAAATTGCAGATTCTACTACTGTATTGGCAAATTTCAATACTTCATTCACGTATAAAAAAGTTGAAAATCAATTTTTCACAAAAGGAGATGAGTTTTTTGTGAACACTCAAGGTCCGGATGGTGCGTACCATGATTATAAAATCGAGTATACTTTTGGTGTAACACCTTTGCAGCAATACATTGTAAAGTTTCCTGATGGAGCATATCAATGTTTGCAAACTGCTTGGGATACAGAAAAAAAAATATGGTATGATTTACAGCCTGATTTAGATATTAAGCACGAAGAATGGATTCATTGGAGTGGTGGAGGAATGCGTTGGAATACGATGTGTGCAGATTGTCATTCTACCAACGTACATAAAAATTACGATGATAAAACGAATTCTTTTAATACAACTTATGCTGAGATAAATTCAGGTTGCGAATCTTGTCATGGACCTTCGAGTATACATGCTGCTTATTATAAAGGTGAACATCAAAAAGGAACACCTCCTAAAATGTATATGGACACTACCACCAAAGGAAATGAGTTGGTAGAAAAATGTGCCCGTTGCCATTCTAGAAGATCTCAATTGACCAATAATTTTGATTTTAAAGAAGGATATTTAGATCATTATTCACCTTCGCTAATTAATGCTCCTAATTACGAATTGGATGGACAAATAAAAGGTGAGGTTTATGTGTACGGTTCTTTTGTACAAAGTAAAATGTACCATAACGGGGTGTCTTGTAAAGATTGCCATGATGTGCACTCTTTAAAATTAAAAGCAGAAGGCAATCAATTATGTATGAGTTGTCATGAACCACAATACGATAGTGAAGCTCATCATTTTCATAAAGGAAATACTGCAGGAACACAGTGTGTTAATTGCCATATGGTAGGACAAACGTATATGGGTAATGATTTACGTAGAGACCACAGTTTTAGAATTCCTAGACCAGATCAATCTATAAAATTTGGAACACCTAATGCCTGTATACAATGTCATAAAGATAAAACGAATGAATGGGCGAGTGATGTTATTGTAAAGAATTATGGAGAGCAACGAGACGATCATTTTTCTGATCATTTATTAGCTGGTTATTTTGGCGATGATGCTGCTTTATTAAAGTTGATTGGCAATAAAAAATATCCTGCAACAGCAAGAGCTACTGCAGTAAATTATTATGCCAGTCAGCAACTTACAGAAAATGAATTGTTGAATTTAGTAAGCTATTTAAAAGATAGCTCCCCATTGGTTAGACGAGAAATAATTAATGGTTTTGAGCGGAATGCTTTTGTTAAAGGAAATAATTATATACAACCTTTATTAATGGACTCTATCCGTTCTGTTCGAATTGCAGCGGCAAGTTTTTATAACAATATGAAGATTGAAAACCCTAATAATTTATCACAACAAGAATATTTAAACATATTAAATATAAATGCAGATTTTGCTGCAGGGCAATTACAAATTGCGTTGTATCAACAAGCTCAAGGAAATAAAGCATTAGCAATTACTGCTTATCGTAAATCGATAAAGATGGATAATTACTACAATCAATCTCGTATGAATTTAGCGTTGCTTTTATACCAAGGAGGAAATGCTGATGAAGCCGAAAAATTATATTTAAAAGTAGTAGAAACAGAACCTAACTTTAATGGTTCATATTATATGCTTGGGTTGTTGTATAATGAGAAAGGGAACATCACTAAAGCAAAAGAATATCTAGCGAAAGCGTGCGAAGCTGATGCTCCAAATATGAATGCTTTTTACAATTATAGTTTAATTTTACAAGGGGAAGGTGCTATTGATGAATCTTTAAAAATCATAGAAAAAGGGTTGAAAACTCAACCTCAAAACGAAAAATTATTACATTTAAAATTAATTACTTTAGCGCAAAAAAATCAAATTGATGCTGCTTATAAAATTTGTTTAAAGCTATTGCAAATTTCGCCTAACAATCCAGAGTATTTAGATTTACAAAAGAGGTTGAAAAGATAGTTAATGTCTTTTACTTAAAAACTTCTTGTGCTTTTTTATACCCTAATTCTATCATTTCTGAAGCGTTATCAAAATCTAAGGTACCACAAGCATCTCTTGCAATTTCAATAAGAATATCAGGTGGATAGGCAGCAATTTTTTGTCTTGCAATAGCACTTTGCATGGTGTCAAAAGCTTTATCAGCAACATCGTACATCCCCAAACTGTTACTTTCTTTTTGAAAAGAATGCATCAGTTCACTAATGCTATCGTAAAAAAAGGAATTCTTTTCATTCTTTTTAGAGGTAGTTTTTTCTTTAATAATATTTTTCGGTCCACCTAAGTTTACAGCAACAATTAAATCGGTATCATCATTAAAAGTAGGGGCAATGGGTACAGGGTTTAGAACTCCTCCATCAATTAATTTGGTGCCTTTATATTCAAAAGGGGTGAAAAATAAGGGTAATGATATTGATGCGCGTATGGCACCGAATAACGAGCCTGAATTTATCCACACTTCTTTTTCTGCTTCAATATCTGTAGCAACAGCAGTATAAGGAATCGATAAATCTTTAATGTCAGTTTCTCCAAATATTTTAACCATTTCTTTGATTAACTTTTCTCCTTTAAACAAACCTCCATCTCCCCAAGAAAAATCCAATATTTTTACAATGTCAGATTTTACAATTTTTCTAGATAATTTCTCCACAGCATCTAACTTGCCTGCGGCATAAGCTCCTCCAATAAAAGAACCAATAGAACATCCTGAAATAGATTTTATTTCATAATTATTTTCCTCTAGCCATCTAATAACTCCAATGTGAGCCATTCCTCTTGCTCCTCCGCTTCCTAGTACAAGAGACACCGTTTTCTTTTTGAGATTTTTCTTTGTCATTGCTCTTAAATGTTTAGTGGGGTTTAACCACGAGTTATTGGGGTTTGTTTTATTTTTTTGTTGTGAAAGGTAAGTTTTTCTAGCCTTTTTTATTGCTGATAATAGTGTTGTAATAGTACAGTATAACCTTAATTATAAATGTATTATTCTTCGCAATAAAATCATTTTAATTCAAAAGGAAAAACAACTTTCCAATCATTTTTCATATCAATAACAGTCCAGTTATCACTTAATGCTTGATCTAAACCTTTGTCTAATTTTCCAATGTGCGAATCTCTATCATAAGCCCATTCTCTATCGGCATCGGTATGATGTAAATAAAGCATAAAACTTTTGTAATTGTTAGATGCTGTCCATTGCATCATCTGTAAATCTCCATCAGAATTTCCTGAAGCAAAAACAGGTTTTTTTCCAATAATTTTTTCGATGTTTAAAGGTTTTCCATCTTTATCATCATTAAAATCTAACTCGGGTAAACGAATAATTTTAGGATTTCCATTGTTGTAGTCGTATTTTGTTTTAATACGTGATCCAATAATTTGTTCGGAAGGAATACCATAAATTTCTGAAACAAAAGCTCTCATAAAATCTACACCACCACCAGAAACAATATATGTTTTAAAGTCATTGGCTCTTAAATAGTGTAATAGTTCTAACATAGGTTGATAAACTAATTTATCGTAACCCACTTTTTTTGTAGGATGTTTTGCTGTTTTAATCCAGTGTTGTACATCATTTTTAAAATCTTGAGCAGTAGTTCCTGCATGGGTTGCCATTACCAATTGAACTAAACCATGTTCACCTTGCTTTATCAAAGCTTCCATATCATTTTCTAAAACAGCTTGAAACGGTTGTGTATTTACCCATTCAGGATGGTCTTTAGCTAAAGCTTTTACTCTGTCTATTGCAAAAAATAATTGAAAATAAGCAGGTTGTTCAGCCCATAAGTTTCCATCATTATCAAATGTAGCAATTCTATCTTTTATAGGAATGAAATTTTCACTTTTTGGATTTGTTACATCAGTTACATAAGCTATTATTGCAGCCTTACTTTCGCTCTCATTCCACGAGGGTAAAATTTCAATAGATGAAGTTTCTTCAGTAACCTGCTTTTCGATTGTAGTTTTCTTTTCTGGAGAATCACAAGCAATAAAGTTGAATGCCAAAAGACTAAGTCCTATAATATAGATTGATTTTTTCATTTTGTTTAAATTTAAAAGACCTGACAAATAAATCTGTCAGGTCTTTTATAATTAGAATATAATTTTTAATTATTCCCTGGAGTTGTTAGCTTATCCATCGTATCTCCTAAGTTGAAACTAGCAGCTTTCATTCTTGGAGGATACTCTTTAAATGTAGCAATAAAGTTCCCAACATATTCGGATGCAGGTAGTAATAAATAGACATGATCTAAATACCAATCCCAATAAGTATTTGATGTTACTGTTGCAAATTCATAAGGGTCTCTTCTTAAATTATAAATCCAAGGTATTCTCATTGTTTCCATTGGTTTTGACCAAGTTTCCATCGTACCTGTAGCATTTTGTTTCATAAAAGTAACTTTCCAATCATTGTAACGCAAAGCCATTAATTCTCCATCATCAGAAAAATAAAACAACTCTATACGTGCACCTTTCTCTTCTTTACCAGTTAAATAAGGTAGCATGTTATATCCATCTAAGTGTACTTTGTAAGTTTTATCACCTATTTTTTTTCCTTTTAATAATTCGTCTTTTACCTTGTCATTTCCTGCTGCAGCTAAATAGGTTGGCATCCAATCCATACCCGACATAATATCATTAGAAATTGAACCTGCTTTTATGTGGTTTGGCCAACGAATCATAGATGGTGTTCTCCATCCACCTTCCCAGTTGGTGTTCTTTTCTCCTCTAAAAGGATTTACACCAGCATCTGGCCAAGTGTTTTTATGTGGACCATTATCAGTTCCGTACTGCACAATAGTGTTTTCTGCAATACCTAATTCATCTAATAAATCCAATAATTGTCCAACATGCATATCGTGCTCTACCATTCCGTCTCCGTATTCATTTTGACCAGAAATTCCTCTATGCTCGTCTTTAACATGAGTTCTAAAATGCATTCTTGTTCCATTCCACCATACAAAAAATGGTTCGCCAGACTCTACAGCTTCTCTAATAAATTTTTTGGCAGCTTCAATAGTTTCATCATCGATAGTTTCCATTCTTTTTTTAGTTAAAGGACCAGTATCCTCAATTTTCCCGCCTGCATAAGAGTGAATTACACCTCTTGGACCATATTTTTTAGCAAAGTCAGGAAATTCAGCTGGGTTTGGATAATCTGGCAACTCAGGCTCTTCTTCAGCATTTAAATGATAAAGGTTACCAAAAAACTCATCAAAACCATGGTTACTTGGCAAATGCTCATCTCTATCACCTAAGTGATTCTTTCCAAATTGCCCTGTTCTATAACCGAGTGGTTTAAGTAACTCTGCAATAGTAGGGTCTTTTTCATTAATACCACCTTCAGCACCAGGCATTCCTACTTTACTTAATCCTGTACGCAAAACACTTTGCCCTAAAATAAAAGAAGAACGACCAGCAGTACAACTTTGCTCAGAATAATAATCGGTAAACATCATGCCTTCTTTTGCAACCCTATCAATGTTGGGTGTTTGATAACCTACTAAGCCATGTGTGTAAGCACTAATATTAGACTGACCAATATCATCACCCCAAATAACAAGGATGTTTGGTTTTTTTTGTGCGTTTGCAGCTGTTACCATTAGTATAGCAGCAAATAATGCTAATAATTTTTTTCTTCTCATCGGTTTCTTTTTTTTTATGAAGATAACAAATGTAGACTATTTTAATTAGAACCTTAATCACAATAAAAACTAACATTTTACTGTTTACAATTAAGTAAATACTAAAAATAGCGAAGAAGTGTTAATCGTATTTTAGCTATCGTATAAAAACAAAAATCATACACATGTTAAATAATTTTTTATTACAAGTAACCGTAGGAAATACTGCTGTAGCAGAAACTGCAGATGTTGCTGAAGCAATTGTTCCAGAAATAAAAACCTTAACCATTTGGGAATTGGTGAGCTCTGGAGGAATAGGAGGGGGAATTATTATGTTTACCCTTTTAATTCTTTCTATGATAGCTGTTTATATTATTGTAGAACGATTTTTAGCAATAAAAAAAGCAAGTAAAGAAGATGTTAATTTTATGAACCAAATAAAGGATAACATTTTAGATGGTAAAATTGATGCAGCAAAAAGTTTGTGTAATGCCAATGCTTCTCCAATTGCAAAAATGATTGAGAAAGGAATTAGCAGAATAGGAAAACCATTAAATGATATTGGTACTGCGGTAGAAAATACGGCTAAAATTGAATTGAATAAGTTAGAAAAAAATCTTTCTACTTTGGCTACAATTTCTGGTGCAGCTCCTATGATTGGATTTTTAGGAACAGTTATCGGAATGATTTTAGTGTTTCATGAAATGGCTGCTGGTGGTGGTGGTGTTGATTTAAAAGTGCTTTCTAATGGTATTTTTACAGCAATGACAACCACTGTTGCAGGACTAATTGTTGGTATTATTGCTTTTGTAGGCTACAATACTTTAGTAGCAAAAGTTGATAAAATTGTTTTTGTGATGGAAGCAAGAACAGTTGAGTTTTTAGATATTTTACACGAACCTGCAGTATAATGGCTATTAGATCAAGAAATAAAGTACAGGCGACTTTTGATATGTCGAGCATGACAGATATTGTGTTTTTGTTATTGGTGTTTTTTATCATTGCATCAACATTAATTAGTCCCAATGCTTTGGAAGTAATGTTGCCTAAAGCAACGTCTAATCCTAAACCACAACCTCAAACAGTAAACGTAAGTATTACCGAAGATTTAAAGTTTTATCTAAATAAAGATGAAGTAAATCAAGAAGATATTGAAGCTTTATTATTGAAAGAAGTTGCGGGAGAAGAAAATCCAGGAATTATTCTGAGAGCCGAAAAATCGGTGCCTATTGAAAAGGTTGTCGTGATTATGGATATTGCCAATCGTAATAAATTAAAATTAGTTTTAGCAACAACCCAAAAATAAATTGTGGAATAAATTGAATTATTTCATCCAACGTTAAAAATGGAAATTATACAAGAAAAAGAAAGTAGAGCAGGTTTAATTGGAACAATTGTGTTTCATGCAATTTTATTGCTGTGCATCATCTTTTTTGGCATGTCTTACCAAGATCCTGCTCCAATTAATGAAAGTGCGATGCTAATTGATTTCGGTAATGCTGGTGGAGGAAGTTCTTCTGCTAGTCAAGAATCGGAAGCAGAAAGTACCAACGATAATGAATCATCTACCAATGATTTGTCTGCAACAGAAAATGTGACTGCAAGTGCTCCAGAAAATGTACAAACGCAAACAACAGCAGAAACGATTGAGGTAAATGCTGCATCAAGCAATAGTGCTGCAGAAACAACAGAGCCAGAGCAAGTGGTAAGCGATAATTTATCTAACGTTATGGATGCTTTAAATAATGCAAGCAGTTCGCAAGAAAATAGCTCACAAAATAACGGTTCAAATAGTGGTGATGGAAGTTCAACAGGAGATGGAACAGGTGTTGGTCCAGGAACAGGTCCGGGAGAAGGAGTTGGTTGGGATTTAGTTGGTAGAGGAAAGGTGAGTTTAACAACTCCTAAAAACCCTACGCAAGAGGATGGAACGGTTGTAGTGGAGATTGTGGTAGATAACAAAGGGAATGTAATTAAAGCTACACCTGGAGCAAGAGGGTCGAGTACCACTAATGCGACCTTGTATAAAGTGGCAAAAGAAGCAGCATTAAAAGCAAAGTTTACTATTAAAGCAGGGGCTAACGATCAAAAAGGGAAAATGACCTTTATTTTTATCTTGAATTAATAATTTATTTGCTTAGTGCGAAGGCAATTCTCCCTTCGAGAAAATGTAGAATATGCTAGTTATAATGAGAATAAAACACCCATATAATCCCCTCAAGGGGATAAGTATCCACTTGAAAATTACAAAAAACGCTGTTTTCTGTTTAGTATGAACTACCAACAAACACTAGATTATTTATTTAAGCAATTGCCAATGTACCAGCGAATTGGTGCCGTGGCTTATAAAATTGATTTATCCAATACACATCAATTGTGTGAATTATTGGGGAACCCTGAGCAAAAAATTAAGTCAGTACATGTTGCAGGTACCAATGGAAAAGGTTCTACTTCGCACATGTTAGCTTCTATTATGCAAGATGCTGGCTATAAAGTGGGTTTATATACATCTCCGCATTTAAAAGACTTTAGAGAGCGCATTAAGATTAATGGGGAAATGATGCCTGAAAAAGCGGTGGTTGATTTTGTAAAACAATATCAAACACAATTTGAGGGCATTAACCTTTCCTTTTTTGAGTGGACTGTTGGTTTGGCTTTTAATTATTTTGCGAATGAACAGGTTGATATTGCAATTGTAGAAACCGGTTTAGGAGGCAGGTTAGATTCTACCAATGTGTTACAGCCAGAAGTTGCTGTAATTACGAATATAGGAATAGATCATACGCAGTTTTTAGGTGATACTTTGCCTTTGATTGCTACAGAAAAAGCAGGGATTATTAAAGCTGATACTCCGGTTGTAATAGGGGAGACACAAATTGAAACTTCGCCTATATTTAATACTACGGCAAAAGCGAATAATGCACCAATTTATTATGCAGATCAATTGATTGAGAAAGTTTACGAAACAGATTTAAAAGGAAGGTATCAAAAAAAGAATGTGAAAACAGCTGTGCAAACGGTTAAATTGTTGAAGGAGAAGGGGTGGAATGTTTCTGAGCAACACTTAGTTGATGGTTTGATGCAGGTAGTTAAAAATACCAAGCTAATGGGGCGTTGGCAAACCTTACAAGTTAATCCTTTGGTAATTTGCGATACTGGGCATAATGAAGAAGGGGTAACTGAAATTGTAGCACAATTAGCGGAATTGGAATACAAGCAGCTTCATATTGTTTTTGGGGCTGTTAATGATAAATCGATAGATAAAGTTCTGAATTTATTACCTAAAGATGCTGCTTACTATTTTTGCGAGGCGAACATACCTAGAGCTTTACCGATAAAAGAATTGTTTAACGTTGCAAGTCAACATCAGTTAAAAGGAAGTGCATTTAATAGTGTTGCTGAAGCTTTAGGTAAAGCAAAAGTTGCCGCTACTAAAGATGATTTAATTTTTGTTGGAGGAAGTACTTTTGTTGTTGCTGAGGTAGTTTAAAAAAATATAAGGCATAAAAAAAGAGGTTAACTAAGTTAACCTCTTTTTGTTTTTCTATAAAAGAAAATTAGTGAGCTTCTTCAGCTTCAACTTCTTCAGCTTCAACTTCTTCAGCGTGCTCTTCAGTAGCTTCTTCTAACTCTTCAGTAGCTTCTTCCATTGCTTCAGTAGCTTCTTCGATAGCAGCTTCTTCAGTAACTTCTTCTTCTAAAGCTTCTTCTAAACCACCCATCATTTCTTCTACCATTGCAGCAGCTTCCGCTTCAGCAGCAGCTTTTTCTTCTTCTGTTGGTCCACAAGCAACTAAACTAAACATACCTGCTACCATTAATAATGCTAATACTTTTTTCATCTTTTTTAAATTTTAATATATAGGTTATTGATTAAATTACAATTTATTAGTGAGCTTCTTCTTCAGAATGCTCTTCTCCTTCTGCGTGATCATGTTCAGCATGACAAGCTTCAGTACACTCATGTCCTTCTTCACCACATCTTGGTCCAGTACATCCGTTTTCTTCGCAAGTAGCGTCACATTCATGAACAGCTAATGCCATTTCTTCTTCAGCAGCAGGCTCTTCTTCCATAGCGTCTTCTAAGCCACCCATCATTTCTTCTACCATTGCAGCAGCTTCAGCTTCAGCAGCTTTTTTTTCTTCTTCTGTTGGTCCACAAGCAACTAAACTAAACATACCTGCTACCATTAATAATACTAATACTTTTTTCATCTTTTCTAATTTTTTAGGTTAAGTCTCCGCAAATATATCATAATAAATTAAAAAACAATGATTTAAATCAATAGATGTTAATAAAATGTTAATTTTCTTTATAAATTGTGAATAGTAAAACTTCTCCAACGGCTTTTATCGTGTTTTTATCAATAATATCCATGTTGTCATTATGCGTGTGCCAACTTGGATGAAAATTTTGGGTGTTTCTATCGTAATGGATAATATCGATACTAGGTATTCCTGCAATTTCATTGATATATTGATGATCATCTGTTCCTACAAAATAAGTGTTAGCATTCACAAAATGATTACCATGCCCCAATTGTTGTGCATTAGCCCAAACCATATTCATTATTTGAGGAGCATATTTCATGGATAAACTTTCTTTAGTAAAAAAAGCATCTTTAGAACCAACCATATCTAATAGAATACCATATTTAGCCGTATAGTTTTTTTTGTGAGGGTTTTTTGCCCAATATTGAGAACCTAAACACCAACTATCAGAACTTCCCTGAACCATAGTAGAAGATGGTTGTCCGTAATCTTCGGCATCAAAAAATATAATATCAACACCTACACTTGGTTTGGTAATAGCTAGTTGACGAGCAACTTCTATTAAAATTCCAACTCCAGTAGCACCATCATTAGCTCCTAAAATAGGTTTGGTCATGTCTTTTGAATCTTGATCAGCGAATGGGCGACTATCCCAATGGGCAAATAATAAAACTCTAGTTGTAGCTTCTGGGTTATAAGAGCCAATAATGTTTTTGATGGTAATATCTTTATTGTTAAAGGTTTTTGCTTTCCCAATTTGTGTAGTGGTTTCTAAACCAAAAGAAGCTAATTTTTTTTCTAAATAAATAGCACATTTACCATGCGCTTCATTGTTTGGATATCTCGGACCAAAATCTACTTGTTCTTTAATATATAAATAAGCAGAATCTGCATCAAAAGCAGGAGTTTCAATTTTTACAGTAGGAGTGGCAGGTTTTGCTTCAACTGTTTTTTTTGGCTTTTTTTTAATGTCATCACCGCAGCCAATAATAAAAAATAGTGATGCAATAAAAAGTATTTTAGTTTTCATAATTCCAAGTTGAAGTTTCTTTTGAGTCTTTTATTGATATGTTTAATTTTTTTAATTCATCGCGAATTAAATCGGCTGTTCCCCAGTCTTTACTTTCTTTGGCTCCTTTTCTGATGTCAATAATTAAGTGCATTAATTCATCAACAGTTTCATTGTTGTTATCAGTAGTATCAGCCTCTTTTTTTAATCCTAAAATGTCAACAACAAAAGAGTTATAGTGGTTGGTTAATCTTTTGAGATCCGAATCAGAAATAGTTTCTTTTCCATCAGCAATAGCGTTGATGATTTTTACACCATCAAATAAATTAGCAATAGTAATAGGGGTGTTAAAATCATCATTCATGCTTAATTCACATTTGGTGATGATACTATCTATATCCGTACTTGTTGTATCTGAAGATTTAATGTTTGTTAGTGTCTCTAAAGCTGTCATTAAACGTTTTAAACCTTTTTCTGCAGCTTGTAACGCTTCGTTAGAAATATCTAAAGTGCTTCTGTAGTGTGCTTGAAGCATAAAAAAGCGGATACTCATTGGTGAATATCCTTTGTCTAATAATGGGTGTTCGCCACTAATTAATTCATGTGGTAAAAATGAGTTTCCTAATGATTTACTCATTTTAGTTCCGTTAACAGTAAGCATATTTCCGTGCATCCAATATTTAACTGGAGCAGTTCCATCTGCGCCAACAGATTGTGCTATTTCACATTCATGATGTGGAAATTTTAAATCCATACCACCACCGTGAATATCAAATTCTTGACCTAAATATTTGGTACTCATCACTGAGCATTCTAAATGCCAACCAGGAACACCAGTTCCCCATGGAGAATCCCATTTCATCAATGTTTCTTCTGATGCGTTTTTCCAAATGGCAAAATCAGCAAAGTAATTTTTCTCATCACCACCAGAAAGGTTGTCGCGAGTTTGTTCTAGCTGCTCTTCTATTTTCCTTCCAGAAAGCTCTCCGTAATTGTATTTCTCAGCATATTTTTTTACATCAAAATAAACAGATCCATTTTTTTCGTAAGCATACCCATTTTTTATAATGCGCTCTACCATTTGGATTTGTTCTATAATATGTCCAGTAGCTGTTGGCTCAATACTAGGGTCTAGTAAATTAAATATTTTGGTAGTTTCATGAAATCCGTTCGTATATTTTTGAACTATTTCCATCGGTTCAATTTTTTCTAAACGAGCTCTTTTTTCTATTTTATCTTCGCCATCATCACTATCGTCTAATAAATGACCAACATCAGTAATGTTTCTAGCATATCTTACATTGTATTTTAAAAAAGTTAAATAGCGAAAAACAATGTCAAAAGCCAAGAATGAACGAATGTTTCCTAAGTGTACATCGCTGTAAACTGTAGGTCCACAAACGTATAGTCCAACAAATGGCGGATTGATAGGTTCAAATTTTTCTTTTGTTTTACTTAAACTATTGTAGACGTGTAAAGGTTTTTTTTCTGACATTTCAATTTGATGTTTAAAATGTAAAAGTAATTATTAATGAGAAATAAAAAACCCAATCATAAATTTATGATTGGGTTAGTTTTAATAGGGTTTTATTTTTAATTTACAGGTAGTGGTGCATTACCAATGTATTTACCTTTTTTGTAAAGTTCTATCTTAAATAAGATTCCATTTTCGTTGTACTTGTACAATTTACCATCCATTAACCTGTAATTTACGAAATTACCAACTTTAGAAAGTTGTTTGTTTTTGTTGTACATTTTTTTATATCCAGTACCGTTAAATCCTCCATCACCATTTGCTTTTTCAGATTCATCAATTTTAACAACTTTTTCAATTCCATCATCTTTCTTTTCTTTGATTGGAGTTTTAGATTCGTATACCTTAGTGTTGGCTGCATCTAATTTTCCATCAACAAATACTTTTTCTGCTTTTAAAGAACCATCAGGATGGTATTCGGTAACTTTTTCTTCTTTACCAGATTTAATTTCTGCTTCAATCATTAAAGTACCATCATCATAAAAGTACTTTTGTGTACCATCTCTTTTTCCTGAAGTATTAAAAGCAAATTCTTGTGAAACCTGTCCATTGTCATAATACCTTTTAAAGTCACCTGTATTTCTATTGCTTTTCCAATTTCCTTCTTCTTCTACTTGTCCATTCTCAAAATAAGTTTTGTATTGTCCGTTTGGTCTGCTATTTTTATATTCAATTTCACTCTTAGTTTTTCCTGAAGTAAAAAATTTAGTCCAAATCCCTTGCTTTCTGCTGTTTACATATTTCCCTTGTTCAATAACTTGGTCTTGATCGTAACCAGGAGTTCTTCGCATTCTTCCAAATATTTTCCAGAATCCTTGTTTTAAATTATTTGCATCAGTAAAGTTTATAGTATCTCCACTTTCAATAGTGTATGAAGGTAAACTCTGACCAACAGAAATACTGCAGATAAAAATCGGGATAATTAAGTAGAATATTTTTCTCATAGTCTTATCTTCCTTTTGTTTTGAATTCTTAAAAATATACATAAAAATAGATAGATTTTATATTTTTTAGCCTAACTTAAAAATATACATAAAAATAGATAGATTTTATATTTTTTAGCCTAAATATTACAATGATACGATAAATTGCCGAAATACATCTTTAGTTACGGTATCATTTGATTTTAGGTTACAAAGTAACATTTTAATTATGGATTAATTTCATTGTTAAGCTGTTTTTTTAGGTTTAAAATCATATCTGAGGTCATGTTTTTTAGGGTGTAGATAGGAATCCAACCCCAATCTGCATTTGCGGCATTATCATCAATAGATTGTGGCCAGCTTTCTGCAATTTTCTGTCTATAATCAGTTTTATATGAAATGTTAAAATCAGGAAAATGTGATTTAATTTCATTAAAAATCTCTTTTGGAGAAAAACTCATGCCCGAAAGATTGTAACTAGATCTTATTTTAATTTGCTCTTTTGGCGCTTGCATAATTTCTATAGTAGCTTTTATTGCATCGCTCATATACATCATTGGTAATGTGGTGTCTTCAGATAAAAAGCATTCAAAGTTATTACCTTCTATAGCTTTGTAAAAGATATCTACAGCGTAATCGGTGGTTCCCCCTCCTGGTTTTGATTTGTAGCCAATTAAACCTGGATAACGGATACTTCTTACATCAACCCCATATTGGTTAAAATAGTACTCGCACCATCGTTCTCCGGCTTGTTTACTAATACCATAAACGGTAGAAGGTTCCATAACGGTATACTGAGGAGTGTCTTGTTTGGGGGTTGTGGGACCAAAAACAGCAATTGAACTTGGCCAAAATATTTTTTTAATAGTTCCTTCTTTAGCTAAATTTAACACGTGAAACAGGCTATCCATATTTAATTCCCATCCGAAAGCTGGGTTTTTTTCAGCTGTTGCTGATAGAAGAGCTGCTAATAAATATACGTCAGTAATTTGATGTTTACTAATAATGCTTTCTAGTTGTTCTTTGTTTAATATGTCAAGTGTTTCAAATGGACCATTTTGTACTACTTGAGGTTCTCTAATATCTGAAGCAACAACATTATCATTCCCGTAAATTTTTCTTAATTCTTGAACTAATTCTGTTCCTATTTGTCCTGAAGAACCTATCACTAAAATTTTTTCTGTCATAATCACTTTGATTTGGTTGCAATCAAAATTAGCCATTTGTTAGCGATTACTAATTTAAGGAATAGTGAATTCTTTAGATTTAGTATTATAGATTAAATACCTTGCAATAAGCAATATATTATTTGATAAAGGAGAGTTTTTGTAGAATTATTTTACCTTTTCTACACGTATAATTTTAACAGGACATACTTTCGCAGCATTAATATTGGCTTCATATTCATCATCTCCGGCAATGGCAGTATAAAAACCTTTTTTATTTTTCCCCTCAATTAATGTTACTTTTCCATCTTTTTTAGACATACGCCAGCGCTCATAAGCTAGCTCTACACAATAATTGCAGCCTATACATTTTTCTCTTTGATGTGATATTCTAATCATTACTTAGTTAAAAAGTGAAAAGTTGGTAAAGTTAAAAATATTGAAATTAGTTATCGTTGTACCCCTATCGAAGCTTCATCTAACTCTTCAACAACATAAAGTTTATCAGAGTTTCTTATTTTAGTTGCTAAAGGCATTGTAAATGATACTCCTTTTTTAATTTCTTGATGCATTACATCTTCTACCATTAATTCTTTTACTTCCGCTTCAACAACTCCTGTTGTAGGGCCAGTAATTAATATTTTATCACCTACTTTAAGAGAGTGAGTTTCTAATTTAAATTCGGCAATACCTGCTTTTGGATAATAATGAACTCCTTTTCCTAAATATTTTTTACGAGTTGTTGCTTTAGAACCGTGCACATCAGACCATTCGCCTAATTCTTGTCCTAAATAATAACCATCCCAAAAACCACGATTATAAACTGTTGCCAATTGTTTATCCCATTCAGCAATTTTTTCTTTGGTATAAGTTCCATCAATAACTGCATCGGCAGCCTCTCTGTAACACTGTGTAACTGTTTTAACATATTCTGGAGCTCTTCCTCTACCTTCAATCTTTAAAACTTTTACGCCAGATTTAACAATATCATCTACAAAGCCAATGGTGCATAAATCTTTTGGCGACATGATGTATTCATTATCAATTACCAATTCATTGCCATCCTCATCTTTTACTTCGTAAGTTCTTCGGCAATTTTGTACACAAGCACCTCTATTGGCAGAAGAGTTATTGGTGTGCAAGCTTAAATAACATTTTCCTGAAACAGCCATGCATAATGCTCCGTGAGCAAAAATTTCTATCTCAACTAAATTTCCTGAAGGCCCTGTTACTTGTTCTTTTTTGATGCCTTCTGTAATGTCTTTTACTTGTTTTAAGCTTAATTCTCTCGCTAAAACCATTACATCTGCAAAGTGCGAAAAGAATTTTATGGTTTCTAAGTTAGTTACATTGGTTTGAGTAGAAATGTGTACTTCAAATCCAATAGAATTAGCATAGTTGATTACCGCTTGATCAGAAGCAATTACTGCAGTAATTCCAGCTTCTTTAGCTTTGTCAACGATTCGTTTCATTAACGATAAATCATGGTCATAGATAATAGTGTTTAAAGTTAAGTAGCTTCTTACTTCTTCTTTATCACAAGTGGAAGCAATGGTTTTTAAATCATCAAAAACAAAGTTGTTTGCAGCTCTAGCACGCATATTTAATTGCTCTATTCCAAAATAAATAGAATCTGCACCACCTTGAATTGCTGCTGTTAGCGAATCAAATGATCCCGCAGGAGCCATTATCTCAATACTTTTCTTATCCATAATCATTCTTAATAAGCTGCAAATTTACAAGAAATTAATATAGGTTTAGCTATAAATGTGATATGCTTACGGTTTGATAGTAATTTTTAATTAAATTTATGGATTCAACTACACTAGTTGAATGCTAGCGTGTTCTATTATTTACTTTTAAACTGAAAAAATGAAAAAACTTTACTTTGTCTTATTCGTGCTATTAATCTCTTCACAACTTTCTGCAACAACCTACACTTCTACTCAAAACGGTAGTTGGACCAATCCAACAACATGGAGTCCGGTTGGTGTTCCGATACCTGGAGATGATGTTGTAATTAATCATGATGTTATTTTAAATACTGATTTTGCCTATACAACGGGTTCTATTAGTATTGGTGTATTAGGTACGTTAGTTCAAGATGCAACACTGAGAGATCTTTGGTTAAATGGGGTTAATGCAACTTTAAATAATGATGGGGTATTTACTATTGATAATTTATTATTAAGTATTGGTTCTTGTTCAAATACTGGAGATTTTAATGTTAGGGTATTAGCTAATTTTATTACGCTTAATAATTCTACTTTAGGAACTGTTGCTGGACTTGATAGTATGTATAATGATGGAGCGATTAATAATAACGGAACCTTTAATATTAGTGCTTTTACTAATGACGGAACGATTGATAATTATGGGGTTATTAGTGGACTTACTACTGTTGTTGATAGTATGCTAAATAATGGCGTGTTTACTAATCATACTAACGCTTTATTAGAAGCTGATAGTTGCACCAATACTATGACTTTTACTAATGATGGGGTAATTGTATTTAACCAGTTTACTAATACAGGAACGTTTATCAATAATAATAATTTACTTTTTGATGATTTTACAAATACGCTATCTTTTACAAATAAAGATACTTTGTTAGGTAGTGGAAGTATGATTAATACTGGTGATTTTGATAATCAATCGGGGTCTTATTTTTCTTTGGGGGTAAGTTTGTTAAATGCTGATGCTGTTAACCTTGATGCCAATTTCAATAATGATGGAGAGATGGTGCTTGGAGATAGCTTTTTTAATTTTGATACCATTACCGGAGGTGCAACAGGACGTTTTACTGTGGTGGATAGTTCTGTAAATTATACAGATGGGTATATGATTGGTAGTTTTGATTTTTGTGATTTAACCCCACCCTCAACACCAATTAAGATTGATTATAATTTAGGTGCTGTAGATGCTAACATTACATATTGTGCTGCTGTTGGAGTGGCTGAAACATTAAACACAAGAACTATTGCTGTTTATCCTAACCCTACAACAGGAGTTTTAACTGTTGCTATTGATAAATATGAAACAATCGAAATATATAATGTCTTGGGAGAACAGCTTGTTAATACTCATCTAAAAGTTGTTGATATGACGAGTTATAATAATGGACTTTATATCTTACAGGTTAAGAATGAACAAGGCGAAATTGTTTATCAAAGCAAGGTTGTTAAACATTAGTTTTAATGAAAAATATAATTTTTAAAAGCCGTTTTCGAGTGGCTTTTATTTTATGTTGATATCATACTTAGTAAGTAAGTTTCCAAGATTGTTTTGAGAGAATTTTGCTTTTTTAATTCTATTTTTCTCAGGATCGATGTTGAAATTAGTAGCTGTTTCAAAATCTGTTTTTTCTAGCGTTGTGTTTTCAAAAATTGCGCTCGTTAACTTACAATTATCAAAAATGGCATTACTTAAGTTAGCTTCTGTAAAATCTACTTCACTTAAGTTACAAGAAGTAAAACAAGTGTTTTTAATTACTAATTGATAAAAAGAGCTTAATGTTAAATCGGAATTGGTAAATTTTAATTGTAATAAAAATGGATTACAATCATTAAAGTTAATGCCTAGTAATTTGCAGTTTTCAAATACAACATCTTTAAAAGCGGTGTAGTTGAGTTGTACATTGCTTAAATTACAATTGATAAATTCACATTCTAAAAAGGTAATGCTGCCAAGCTTTAAGTTTTCGAAATTGCAAGCTACAAAAGTGCAACCATCATATTCTGATGCTAATTGTTTATTGGTGAAGTTTATCTTTTGATATGTTTCGTTTTCTGAAATCACTTTTTGGATTTTTCTTTTGCGAAAATAATGAAAAATTAGTAGCGTAAGCGCTTGCTTTGTTATTTCCAATGTTATAGTTGAAAAAAGCTTGTTCTCGACACCTTTTTTGTTATATAAACAACCCATAATACCCCGCTAAGCAACATTTAAAACAGTTGCCAAGCTCTAGATTATAGACTTATCACCTAGAAATTTCTCACCTTCCCTTCCTTAATTAGCCAATTAAAATACAAAATCCGCCTTATTAAAGGATAATTTTCTTTAACACCGTTTTTCTCTACAAAATTGTCATCAAGAGCAAAAACGATACCTTTTACATACCCTCCTTCTAATTCTTCATCAGTATAAATATGTTCATATACATATACTTTTTCATTAAATTTATTAATAATTTTTTCTGCCCTAAACCCTTCGTCAAGACCTTTTTCATAATCTGCAAAGCCTATTTTGAAAGAATCTAAATGATCATCCAAACTAGAAAAATTAGAAATATGAACATATATGTCTATCCCTGTTTTAGCTTTGTTTAATTTAATAATATAGAGTTCACTCCCGGAATCAATTGCATTTGTATCTCCGTCAATATAGTTCCACACTCTGTTTACATAATCTGCAGTTTTTATACTCTTAAACATTATTGGAGTTTTAATATATTCTATCACAGTAATAGGTAAATCAATTAAACTATCATATTTTTTATAAAACCCATTTTTCCTTCCATTAATAATAGTTACCTCACTTTTAATATGTCCATTATCATAAAACTCTTTATACACAGAATCCAAATCCTTCATCACATAAGAGTCTATTTTGCCTATTCCCACAATAGAAGACTGTCCATTATCCTCATCCTGAATCTCTGTAATTTTATCATATCTTAATCCTTCTGAAGGGCAAACCTCTTTTAAAACATCAACACTATCTCCGCAATTCGTTAAAAACAAAATTAGTTGAAGCGAAAATATTAATACAAAACCTTGTCTTTTCATTTGTTATTGTTTTGGTAAGAATAGAGTGTCACCTTCAAAATTTGGGAAAACAGAACTATCATAAGCTCTGAAATAAGGCACATTCCTTAATGAAAGATGTACAGAACCATCAGGAGAAAAATAGTTCGAATCCCACTCTTGAGTATACACAGTATATTGACTTTGTATAATTTTAGTTGATGGGACGCTAGACTTATTAGCTTGTTTCTGTGTAGATAACACCCTATTTTTCACATCTCCTTCTTTTATCATTGTTGCTATCCTTCCAAACAATTTAGTATTTCTTCCATCAAAACTTTTATAATCAGTCTCAAATTTTGCTTTTGCTGCTGCCCGAACTGAAGGAGTCATTTTTCCAATTCTTGATTTAATTAAACCTAATAAATCTTCAACTTCAGCCATATCAATACTTCTATTAAATGGATCACTTTTCTTCCCTTTCCTCGCTAATGACTCACTACTATTTGTTGCACTCCCATAAATTTGGACTCCATTCCTTCTAAGATAATCATCTACTGCTGTAAATAATTTAGACATTTGACCTTGTTCTTTTTTCGTTAATCCTTTTTCAACTACTGCAAAATCAAAATTTGGTATCGCTGCACCAAAGCCATATTTAGTCTTTGTCTTTCTCTCAGTGAAAATGAATTCTCCAGATTTGTTTCTTTTAACGTAACCTCTCTTATTATGCTTCTTTTTAAATTCTTTTGCTTTTCCTCTTGTTCCAAATAGACCAAGTGGATCTGTAAAATAAATTGGATTATTATTAAAAGCAGCATATGAACTTTGCCAAGGATAAGTAATTGGGTCAACATTCCACCTTCTACCTAAACGACTGTCATACTGCCAAAACTCTGCTGTGTATGAACTACCTGTTACTCCGTTAACTTCATCATCTTTCTCTTGCCCTCCGAACCCATAACGATATAGCCCTGCACAACTTTTTTCTATTGAAAAAGAAAAACCTTTCACTACTTTTAGAGTTGGTAACTCTTCCCGATATGTTAGTTTTAAACAGCCCATTTTCAGCCAACAAGATACTTTTTTATTTTCAATTGAAAAAGTAAACTGCTCTTTTCAATTGAAAGAAAAAAAACAACTAAACCACTATGGACTGAAAGTCCATAGGTTTTAATATGTAAAAGAATAAATTCTTTTTTGGGTTACTCCAATATCTAATTCTCAAAACTTAACTTACTGTATCTGGATACCCGATTTCTCGGGTAAAGAGTAAGACACAGAAAAAAAGCATATTTATCCTGAATACCTCAAATCAATCGCAACAAAAGGTATTCAGTTAAAAATTTATAGAAACTAAAGTAACTGCAATAAAATTGCAGGGTTTTAACCTTTAAATTGATAATAAATCCACAGCAAACAAAATCTTCAACCCTTATTCTTCGGGTCTTGCACAAGCTTTTGTTTGCTTCCGCTCTCCATCACACTTCCTTTTCTTACACCCATTTTTTAAGCCTTTTAAATCAAAACTTTAGCTAGCAAAAAGCTAAACATTTGCTTTGTCTTTCACACAAAAATAAGTGTAAGATAAGCCCTAAGCTATCTTTACATAATGTGCATTATAAGTTCGCTTCGCACTTTTTTTGCTATCTTTTATTGATTTATTTAAGTCAAAAAATGTCAGTTATAATGTACATTATGTAAAATATCCGCTTACCTCTCGCTCTAGGTGAGTATTTGCATTTTTCGTTCCTCAAAAATTAACTCCTGATAGTCGTTAAGCATCTATTTTAGTGTTAAATAGCTTTAACGGATTTTTATTTTGAACAACAATTTTACTAAGCTATTTCACACTAAAATTGATGTTCCAGATTTTAAAGGTGGAAGACCTTTAACTTAAAAAACTGCGAAGCAAACTTGGAGCGTTGGAAGTGTGGCTATTTTGCATAATACTAGTTATAAGATTACTTTGGTTTTTGTGTCTTAGCCAAGTGTGGTAGCTCTTATAACTCGTATTATGTTACTTAGCTTTGGTGCTTTTGAAACAACTTATTTTTGCGGAATGGAAAAAGCAGCTTTTTAGCTTTTTCTGCTAATGTGCTGTTTATTGGGTGGGGTAAAAAATGGGTT